>CEUZ01078136.1_pt1 | contig 10990 bp, 8 predicted proteins | sample 361511 | NCBI WGS metagenome assembly CEUZ01 (sample SAMEA2622822, study PRJEB7988) | marine metagenome | biome: marine biome (ENVO:00000447); feature: surface water layer (ENVO:00002042); material: "saline water (ENVO:00002010), including plankton (ENVO:xxxxxxxx)" | depth 5 m
AGGAATACCTCTTGCCTCCTTTTTGGTAATCCCTTCCAGCAATTCCTGTTTTTTGGGATTCCATTGTTGATAATACAATTTTAGTTTGCTGGTGGATTTCGGTTTTTTGCGCCGGCCTTTATCCCAATTTGCCGGAACGAACTCAATCCGTTTTAATTCTCCCGATGGATAATAGACTGCACGAAAATGGGCATCACGCTTGCTGATGGATTCTTTTGGTTTTCCGGTCAACACATTGGTGCGCATAAGATCAGTAGAAAATACTTTAACAATGGAATCCGGTTGAGCCAAAATGAAATTACCAATCATCATAAATAGAAGATACCGCATTTACATCAATCCCCATGAAATGAGGGCCAAGACTGTAAATACCATGCCGAGCCCTACCCAACGGCTACTGGATAAGGATGCTTCATATTCCATGGCCTCTGCTTCAATTGTCCGATAGCTCAAGACAACCCGAACAGTTTTCCCTTCTTCTACCAATACATCCTGCCGGGCCAATTGAATCATATCCCGCATCTTTTTATTTTCAGATATAGATTGGGCATTTACCATGGTCTTCGGGGGGAAATAGCTCACCTGATGCCAGCCCGGTGCCACTTGCACCGGGTCCTTTATGGGGGATGCACCCACCTGAAGTCCGTCAACAAATATGGGAATACCATCCGTATCGCAATATATATGAATGGCGGTCACAGGTGAGGGTTTATCATTCCAATTAATTTCTTGCGCAGGAAGGACTCCAAACAGCATGATAAGTAAAAATCTATCCACGGAGATCCTTTTGCATTTTGACTACTTCCATCATGAGGTTTGTGGTATCTTGCCCTGCTGCTTCCATTTCGCGGATTTTTATCCGCGCTGCTTTAATCTTTTCTTTCGTGGAAACTTTGGATAAGGTCGCCAAACAATCCTGAGCCATTTGGATAGGAGAGGTAGAATCATCTTCATCAATGAGAATCTGTGATACAATTTCTCGATCTTCAGCCGAATCAAAATGAGCCATAATTTCAGCAGGTTTTACATTATTGGTGCCCATAAGCATTTCAGCCAATTTTTTCAGTTGACCATTTTCAATCAAATTGATATCTAAGTCCGATTGTATCAATGCCTTGGCTTCTTGATCATCCCCAACCAATACTTTGATTATTCCCAATTCGGCTTTCGCATTAACGGATGTAAATAATGATTTTTTCGGCTTAGGGACTGCTTCTGTATGGCGAGAGCGCTTTTTACGCATCTGCTGGGTGAACATATGGACCACTTGATTTTCTTCTACACCCCCAACCTGGGCTAAATTTTTAATGAGATCCTGCCGGATAATGGGATCAGAAATTTGTGTCGCTTCAGACAAAATATCTTTAATCAGATTGGATTTTTTCTGAGGAGAAATTTCAGAAAAATTGGATGTTCGCAAATGAAAGGGAAGGAGCCCGACGGCTTGATCGATCCCTTTTGACCGGAATATATCAGCCCCTGCTTGGCTGACCCAATCGTCAGGGTCTAATCCGTCAGGGATTCGAATCACTTTTGGGTTTACGCCGCCCTTAAGCAATGCATATCCGGCCCGTTTTGCTGCATTGATTCCAGCTGTATCCCCATCATAGGCAAGGTACACTTTGGAGGCAAATCGCCGAATTTGTTGTACGTGACGATCGGTAAATGCCGTCCCCGAAACCGCCACTACATTTTGAATGCCTCGTTGGTAAAGCTGAATCAAGTCTGTATATCCTTCCACCAAAATGGCAGATTCGGATTTCCGAATGGCATCTCGCGTCAGATGGAGTCCATAGAACACTTCACTTTTATGATATAGAGGTGTTTCGGGAGAATTCATATACTTTGCCGGATCGTCCATTCCAAACACGCGTCCGCCAAACGCGATGACTTTCCCCGATGCATTGAAAATGGGAAACATGATGCGTCCACGAAAGCGATCAAAAACATCCGTATTTGAAAATCCGAATAATCCTGACTTTTCTAAAACCTCACGGCCATACCGCTTTTCTTTAATACTTTCGGTTAAAAATTTTGAATTGTCCGGCGCAAATCCAATCTTGAATTGCTTAATGGTTTCTTCCGTTAAACCTCGATCCAATAGATATTGTTTTGCCTGCTGCCCTCGGTCAGAATCCAACACCCGTTGATAGAGATTAGCGGCGGCAGCATGAATGTCATAGAGGTGATCAAAAAATTGTTTCGATTCATCCGTGCCGGAGAATGCCACTTCAATACCCAGTTGCTGGCCGAGCTGCTGGATGGCTTCTACAAAACTGATCTTCTCTAATTCCATAATAAAATTGACTGCATTACCGCCATTTCCACAACCAAAACAATGATAAATACCTTTGTCTGGGGCAACACTGAAAGAGGGAGTTTTTTCTGTATGAAAGGGACAGAGACCGAAAAAATTGCGCCCCCGTTTTTTCAAATCCACATGGCGAGAGACTACATCCACAATGTCCGCAGAATCTCGAATTCGATCGATAGTCTCTTGGGGGATCCTAGCCATGGGTGTCTTCCATGCTTTGTAAAAAGGACCGAATGGTCTCTTCACCTTTAGTTACCGGATCATTCCAATTAAATGTGGATAGAATGGATTTTCGAATCCCAATCATACGCTGTGCCATATTGGATTGGGTGGTTACAATTTTGAAGGTCTTCCGTTCAGGCATGAGTTCAAACATCCAGAAAAAAATCATAACTGCTAGTATGCCTTTGGCCATCCCAAATATGATACCCATGGCACGGTTCACCCACTTGGTACTCTTAGAGAGGAATAAAAAATGAATCAGCTTTGTAACCATCCGAGCCAATAATAATACACCGATGAAAATGAGAATGAAACTAAGAACAAATAGAAGCCAAACATCCACTGGAACCCATCCGGTGAGAAAAGCGCCCAATTGGACGTAAAGCCGGAGGGCAAAAGTAGTGGCAAAAATGAGACCCAATAATCGACCCAGTTCTTCTACCAATCCACGGCGAAAACCAATAACCCCCATGGTGATGATGAAAAATATGGCTAAGGCGTCAATCATTTAGATCGGTATTCGGTAAAGGTTAAGATGCCCGATTAGTTTTAACCGACCTATCCAAGTATTTCCCGGACAAATTGTTGCGCCGATTTTCCGTCAATTAATCCTTTGCCGCGCTTCATTACTTCGGGCATGACTTTGCCCATATCCGCCATGGATGTGGCGCCAACTTCATCCGCCACTGATTGAACAATGGCTTTAATGTCATCGGCAGACATCATTTGGGGGAGGTATCCATTTAAAATTCCCATTTCGGCTTTTTCCGCAGTAGCCAATTCTGATCGGCCGCCTTTTTCATAAAGTTCTATGGACTCCTTCCGCTGCTTCACTAATGTTTGGATCACTTTTATTTCTTCCTGTTCCGTCAAGTCATCCCGTTTCTCAATTTTTTTATCTTTCAGTTTCGCCAAGGTGATGCGGAGCGTATTTGCCTTAGATTTATCTCCATCCTTCATGGCGGCATACATATCAGACTGAATCTGTTCAAATAATGTCATCGTTTACTCGTTATCAATTCGTTTCATTGCCATTAATAATCTATCTTGATCCGATTCAAACCCGATGAATCGCCGTCCCATTTTTTTCGCAATTACGCCCGTACCGCCGCTTCGAGTGAATGGATCCAACACCCAGTTTAGTTTAAAACTGGACGCATTCAAAATTCGCTGTATGAGCTGTTCCGGCTTATCGCCCTCCATTTGTACAGTAGCGCCCAGTTGGATATCCATAATATCGCCCCAAAGGTTGGTCATCCCTAATTCTGTGGGTTCATCAGGTTTCATCTGATTTTCAGTATTGGTCACCGCCTCCTGATTGAACATGAATTCATTTGTTTTGGTGGCGAACCAAATATCCGAGGATCGATTGATCCATGTCATGGGTTTGGACTGATCTTTTCTGGTGGCATTGCGCCAGGTAATACGGGTTTGGATTTGAAAATCATTACTTAATAAAGAATGATACATGCCGGAATACTGCCATCCGCAAATAAGATAAATGGCACCGGTCGGTTTTAATACACGGGCACTTTCCTTCAGCCAAAATTCATTCCATTGAAAATATTCTTGGATAGTCATGGGATTTCCGCGCTGTGCGGTGCTGCGCCAAGGCGATTCGGGTGGATCTACAACAATCAGGTCGATGGTATTATCCGGGATGCGTTTCAATCCTTCTAACCCCAATCCTAAAAATACTCCCTCTTTCATCTGTTCTGCCGTCATCTTTAAGTCCGAGACTTTATGGAGTGCAGGGAGGTATTTATTTAAATCATTGATGGACAATCCGCGGACGGCTTCCAGCGGATTGGTAAACAAGGGTTCATTCTTCTCGATAGACATGGGGGAAAATTTAGGGTAGGTGAATCACACAAAACAGGAATTCCATTCGAAAATTTCATGCCATAAATTTGGCCATGTCAAAAAAGAAAAAAGTGCTTTTTATCTGCACAGGAAATGCCTGCCGATCCCAAATTGCCCATGGATTACTTCGGGATATGGCGGGTGATCGATTCGAAGTATTTAGCGCCGGTTCCCATCCCAGCCGCGTTCACCCCATGAGTGTTGCGGTTATGGAAGAAGTGGGTGTTGATATTTCTTATCATACATCTGATTTTGTGGATGACTATTTACATAAGGGTATCGATATCGCAATCACGGTCTGTGATAATGCGAACCAGTCCTGCCCTACATTCTCCGGAAACGCAGAACGAATTCATTGGAGCATTGACGATCCCTTTAAAGGATGGAATTTTGACACGAGCAAGATGGACTCATTCCGGGAAACGAGGAGAGAGATTAAAGAGAAGCTCGAGACGTTCCTCGAAAGCCACTAAAGCCGTTTAGGCTGTTTCGGCAATCTTTAATAAATACTGGCCATAGGGGTTATTGGCCATTTTTTCTCCCAATCGTCTTAGCTGATCTTTATCAATATAATCCATACGGTAAGCAATTTCTTCAATACAGGAAATTTTCATGCCCTGCCGTTTTTCTAGCGTTTGAACAAATTGAGATGCTTCCAAAAGAGAATCGTGGGTGCCTGTATCGAGCCATGCGTAGCCTCGCCCCATTTGCTCGACTTTTAGACGGTTCGCTTCAAGATAATGCTTATTCACGTCGGTGATTTCTAGCTCACCCCGTGGAGAAGGCTTTTGATTTTTGGCCACCTGAACCACATCATTGGGATAAAAGTACAATCCGGAAACTGCATAATTGCTTTTTGGTTTTTCTGGCTTTTCCTCGATAGAAACTGCATTCCCATCTGTATCAAATTCTACCACACCGTACCGTTCCGGATCATTCACATAATACCCAAAGACCACTGCATTTTGATTGGTCCCAACTTCTTCTGCGCTGTCTTTCAATCGTTCCGGTAGACGTCCTCCATAAAAAACGTTATCCCCTAAGATGAGGCACACATCATCATTACCGATAAATGTGTCGCCTAAAATAAAGGCTTGGGCCAATCCATCCGGAGAGGGCTGTACTTTATAGGACATATTAAGACCCAGCTGTGTGCCGTTTCCAAGGAGGGATTCATACTTGGGCATATCCTCTGGCGTGGATATAATTAATATCTCTCGGATGCCCGCCAGCATGAGGGTAGAGAGGGGGTAATATACCATAGGTTTGTCATAGATAGGCATGAGCTGTTTGCTCGCCACTTTGGTTACGGGATATAGTCTTGTGCCACTGCCGCCGGCTAATATAATTCCTTTCATCATCCTCTCAATTCGTTTCAAGTTTAAGTGAAAAGTTAATCAGATGTTCCCCAGTTACGGTAATAAAGTTTACACCCCCTTTTTCGCCATAGTTATAGCCATTTTGGATAAACTGCCCAGCTTTTCGATGGTGACCGTAATGACGCCAAAGGATTCCTCCACTTTACCGCGGAGCAGAAATAAATTTTCCCAGAGAAGAAGATCTCCGTACTGTTGATACACTTTTGGAAAAAGGACGCATTCATAAATATCTGTTTCATCTTCTAGAGTGAGGAACTCCATAGGCTCTCGGGATTTAACTGTGGCTGTTTCTTTCCGTGTAATATATACGCCTGCCAAGTGGATGGTTTGCCCCACATAGCGATGAAGATTTTCCGCTTTCCGGACGCGATGGTTAATAATGGGCAAGTAAGGCGTAAGTGGATGAGATGATATGGGAAAACCAAATGATTCAATCTCCAGCCAGGATCGATCGGATATAGAAAGATGCTGTGGATTACACATTTTATGATCATACCCTGATTGGGGATCGGGTATAGAGAACATCACTTTATGCTGATCCTTCAAACAATAGAGAGCCACTTCATAGGCAATTTGTTGGTGAGAGAGTTTGGGGGCCAAACTGTAGAAACATCCTGCATTTGTGAGGGCCATGGCATCGGATAGATTGGGCATAATGCGAATAAAAAAATCTTGGAGCGACATGAAGGTGCCCGCCTTCCGTTCGTCTAATATATCCTTCACCGTTTCTGCTTTTAAATTTTTTATACTCATGAACCCCATACGGATTTCTCCTTTTCGGCCGCGGTAATCCATGTGGCTATGATTCACATCCGGCGGTAAAATTTCAATCCCAAACCGCCGTGCTTCGCTCAAATAGGCGTAAGGGGAATAGAAGCCGCCTTGATTCGAAATGACTGCTGCCATAAATTCGGCAGGATAATGGGCCTTTAAATAAGCGCAGGTAAATGATAGCATGGCAAAGGAGGCGGAGTGGGGCTTGCAGAATGAATAGCCCACAAAGGATTGAATCATAGCCCACACATCACGGATTAATTTTTCATCGTATCCACATTTGGCGGCCCCCTGTTCGAATTTGTCTTTCCAGTGGCGAATCAGATGCTGCATGGAATCGCGGCTCATGGTTTTTCGTAAAGATTCTGCCTCACCATATCCCAGCCCCGCCATAACCATGGCCGCTTTAGACACTTGCTCTTCATAGACCATAATACCGTAGCTCTCATTTAAAAAATCTAAATCCGAATGAGGCACTTTCCATGGCTTGCCATGAATACGCTCCAGCATAATCTTGGTGAATCGGTTCGCTGCGGGACGAATGATGGATGAATAAATAACCACATGTTCAAAATCCACCACACCGGCTTTGGCTAAAAGCTGACGCGTGGCAGGGCTCTCAATGTAGAAGATGCCCATAGTTTTCCCCGATTGCATGAGTGCCTCTGTTTTTTTGTCACCAATGGGTGCAATCTGATGATAATCCAAATAAGCGTTTTGAGATGTATTCTGCCCATAGTGCAAATTAATTTGACAAATCGTATCTCGCACCACAGCCAGACTCCGATTGCCGAGGATGTCAATTTTCAGCAAGCCCGAATCTTCCACTTGATTTTTCTCCCATTCCACAATTTGTACACCTTTGGGTGCCGTTAGAACAGGGACGTATTTTCGAATCTCATCTGGCACAATCACCACCCCACCGGGATGAACCGATGGATGGCGAAATGTACCCACCACTTTTTCACTCTCGCGTAAAATGGTTTCCAGTGTTTCATCCAATTCCACATGGGCAAAACGTGGGTCCGTCTTCACCCAATTTAAAAGATCCCGCCGGGAAGCGTACCACCCCACCCGCTTGGTGAGAGATTTAATTTCCTCATTGGATAGGCCATACACTTTCGCCACTTCTCGAATGGCGGAGCGAGGTTTCATGAACACGTGGCTGCAGACCATAGCCGTTCGCTCATTGCCATATTTTTTGAAAATATAATTCAAAATATCATCCCGTTCATCCCAAGGGAAGTCCACATCAATGTCCGGCATATTGCTTCGCTCGGGGTGAATAAATCGTTCAAATTGCAGGTTGTATTCTATGGGATCCACTTGGGTGATGAACAGGCAATAGCTCACGATAGATGCAGCCCCAGATCCGCGACCAATGGTAGCTCTGGTCTGTTTCACAATATCCGCCACCACCAAAAAATAAGGAGCAAACCCTTTCGAAATAATGATGGATAGTTCATGCTCAATCCGGGACTGAATATGAGAAGTCATTTTTGCGTAGCGCTTTGTGGCCCCGGCTATGACCTTTGCTTTCAGGATGCGGCTGGCCCGCTGGGTGTCCTTCAAAGAAAGGTGGGGAAAAATCGTATTAATAAAGGACCAATCCTGCTTGCACCGTTCTGCCAAGTAGGTACTGTTATTGATAGCTTCCAGACTGTTGGGAAAAAGTTGAACTATCTCCTTTTCAGATCGAAACCAATGTTGATCTGACTTATAGGTGGATGTTGGCAAATCATGGAGTGTGGTGTTTAAATCAATGGCCCGGAGGAGTTGGTGTGTTTTCCAATCGGATTGATTCAAAAAATACACATCTCCCGTAGCCACCATTTCCAAACGATATTGTTTGGCCATACGATGGGCGCCTTGTTCTGTTATCCCCGGACGAAGCTCAACAAATAAATGACTATTGGAGATAGTTCCACACAATGATTTGAGGGTATGGGCTTGATGAGAAAGGATGAATATCCCATCAGATTGCCCATCCAAAATATGAGCAATCGATTGATTTGGATTATCATGAATGGCAGAAATGGCTCTAGAGATATTCTCGTATCCACGCTGATTTTCTGCCAGAAGGATGGCTTCATCTTTATCGGTAATAAGATTGACGCCGGCTATGGGGTTTATCTTGGCCCTATGGGCATGCTGAGTAAAACAGATGAAACCCCAGAGTCCATTGGTTTCAGTGAAAGCGAGATGGCTCACCTTTTGGTTTCGGGCAGCCGTAATGAACTGTTGCTGGGATGTCGTTCCCTGCATTTGGGAATAATGGGAGTGGACGTTCAGATGTGTGAACATAGTCCCGATTGATGTAATGGTCGCAACATGATATTATTTTCTCACGCCACGTTTTGCACATGACCCTGTGCCGGGGGTTATATCAATTCAATTATAGTCAATGCCTGTAAATCACTCCCCTGAATTTATGATAAATGAAAGGAAATAAAAATGGGAAGCCCCTCCAAATGGAGGGGCTTTTAAACAATAAAAATCTAAATTTAGATTTTTATAACTGTAATACAAATTGATCTAAAGTCTACCCCAAATCGAAGCGATCATTATTCATTACTTTATTCCAGGCGGATACAAAATCACTTACAAATTTATCGTAAGAATCATCCTGGGAATAAACTTCAGCAAGAGCACGTAATTGGGAATTAGACCCAAATACAAGATCCGCTCTTGTTGCTTTTCTTACTAGTTCACCTGAATTCCTATCATGACCTTCATAACTGTTTGATCCAGTTGCCGTCCATTTGGTATTCATATCCAATAGGTTCTTATAATAATCATTGGATAGTTTATTTATATCTTCAGTAAATACGCCTTTTCCATCTGTACTTATTCCAAGAGAACGAAGTCCACCAACAAGCACTGTCATCTCAGGAGCACTTAAATTAAGCATATGCGCTTTATCCAAAAGCATATTCTCGGCATTTACGGGTAAACCATTATTGTGATAATTGCGAAAACCATCTGATACAGGTTCAAGAACTGCAAAAGAATCAATATCAGTCTGTTCTTGACTTGCATCACCACGACCTGGTGTAAATGGGACATTTACTCCGGCTGCCTTCTCAATACCAATGTTACCAGCAAGGACAATCAAATCAGCCATGGAAGCACCTGATTCAGATGCAATGTTTTCTAACACATTGAGTACTTTTTGTAACTGTTGCGGTTTATTTGCTTCCCAATCATTTTGTGGAGCCAGACGGATTCTCGCACCATTTGCTCCGCCTCTAAGGTCTGTCCCACGAAAAGTAGAAGCACTGGCCCAAGCTGTTTCAACCATTTCTTGAATGCTTAATCCACTTCCCGATATTTTTTCTTTGACAGCGTCTATATCATAATTGGAGTTTCCTTCAGGAATTGGATCTTGCCAGATTAATTCTTCATCAGGAACTTCTGGCCCAAGATATCTACATTTTGGACCCATGTCTCTGTGCAAAAGTTTGTACCAAGCACGTGCAAATGCATCTTGGAACTCATTTGGATCTTCATGAAAACGTTTTGATATCTTATTGTATTCAGGATCCATCTTCATAGCCATATCAGCTGTTGTCATTATAGTAATGACTTTTTTTGTTGGATCTTCAGGATCTGGCGCCATATCCTCTTCTTCTGGGTTTATTGGATGCCATTGATGTGCACCAGCCGGGCTCTGTTTTAATTCATAATCATATTTGAAAAGTAAATCAAAATAGCCGTTATCCCATTTGGTAGGATTTGCTGTCCAAGGGCCTTCTATTCCACTAGTAATTACATCCCGACCTATTCCTTTACCATGAGAACTTTTCCAACCAAATCCCATTTGTTCAATCGGAGCTCCCTCTGGTTCAACACCTACTAAGTCTTCACTTCCTGCCCCATGTGCTTTACCAAAGGTATGTCCGCCTGCAGTAAGTGCAACTGTTTCCTCGTCATTCATTGCCATTCGGCTGAAAGTCTCACGGATGTCCTTTGCACTCGCAAGAGGATCTGGATTACCATCTGGGCCTTGTGGATTAACATAAATCAATCCCATCTGAACTGCACCCAGAGGCTTATCCAATTCACGTTCACCTGTGTAACGATTATTCCCAAGCCATTCATTTTCTTTACCCCAAAAGATATCTTCTTCTGGAGCCCAAATGTCTGGTCGACCTCCACCAAACCCAAAAGTTTTTCCACCCATGGATTCAATCGCAACATTTCCAGCTAAAATAAGTAAATCAGCCCAACTGATTTTATTTCCATATTTTTGTTTGACTGGCCAAAGGAGTCTTCTGGCCTTATCTAAGTTTCCATTATCCGGCCAACTGTTAAGTGGTGCAAAACGTTGGTTACCTGTACCACCTCCGCCACGACCATCAAGAGTACGATAAGTACCTGCAGCATGCCATGTCATTCTAATAAAGAAAGGTCCATAGTGACCATAGTCTGCTGGCCA
>CEUZ01273589.1_pt1 | contig 10987 bp, 10 predicted proteins | sample 361511 | NCBI WGS metagenome assembly CEUZ01 (sample SAMEA2622822, study PRJEB7988) | marine metagenome | biome: marine biome (ENVO:00000447); feature: surface water layer (ENVO:00002042); material: "saline water (ENVO:00002010), including plankton (ENVO:xxxxxxxx)" | depth 5 m
ATAAAACTTCCGATAAAGATTCCAATTCCCGCCAGCACTCCAAAAGTAATCAACAATACGCTGAATCCGCGGCTATGAATTTTCCTTTCCAATCCGTCTACAGATGAGAGCAGAACCGTTGTAAATAGAAAAGCGAAAACGAGCATCAGAACCACGTTGGACACATAGGGCCAGACGAACCATAGAAAGCCCACAGTCACAAGCCCAACAAGTAGACGATAGATCAGCTGAAAATAATCAGTCGGAAGATTCTTCTCCATTGTCCTTCACGCTTTGAGCCTCCAACAGGAGGCGGTTGGTGCCTCTCAACCGTTCCCCGAGCATACCGCCGAGATTGAAGAGAATTTTGTTTGCCAGTTCAGGGTTCCGATCCTGAAGAGACCGGAGGTCGGCTGTGAAAAAACCGATAAGCTCTGAATCTTCGGTGGCGATGGCGTTGGCTGATCTTGGTTCATCATCAAAAAGAGCTAACTCGCCAAAAAAGTCACCGTGAGTGAGTTCAGCGAGGATACTCTCACTCCCAGTCCTTGTCCCTATGGTTATTTTAACGTTTCCTTTCATAATGATGTACATTCCTTCGCCGGGTGCGCGATTCTTAAACACGTAGTCCTGAGCGGCGTAGCTTCTGTGATGGACAAGTTTTTCGAGTTCAGCAAACTCCCGTTTACTGAAGCCTCTAAAAACCGGCACTTGCTTTAAGGTGTAAACTGTATCGCTCTCGGTTCTATTCCATCCTCGGAACAGATTGGGCCAAACTGCATTCTTCACTTTATGTCCTCTAATTGTCGGTGTCTCAAAATAGCGATTGACGACAGTTATGGCAAGGAGTTTGGAGAAAGGAATTATTCACCGCCAATCTTAATTTTGCTTCCTGACACAGCAGATGAAATCCCTTTTTCGTATCCTCTACATTCTTGTGATCTCAGCTCTGGCGGGGCAAACGCAAGAGATTGAGAAAGATATCAGATTCCACAGCGATGAATTGGACAAGATCAGACGTGAGATTGCTGACTTCGAAAAAAAGATTGGCGAAGCGTCGAACAGAGAGAAAAGTGAAATTGAAAGGCTTAACGAAATTGATGAGGAGATATCACTTGTTAGGAATCTTATTTATCGGCTCAGACAGGAAGAGAAGCGAAAGCAGAGCGCTATTGATGAAGCGCAAAAAATAATCGTTGAAAAAGAGGGTGAACGCGATTCGTTGGTGTCTCGTTATACAAAGCGAGTAGTGACTTCCTACAAAAAAGGGAGACTTTCAGATCTGGAAAAACTGCTCAACTCGGACTCTTGGAATCAGGCAGTCTTCAGGGCGAAGTATCTGAAGATCATTTCCGATTATGATAAGACCCTTGCGGAGGAGATTAAAGTGACTGTGTCTGAAATTGAGCAGCAGCAATCCGTCATGCGGGCTGAAATGGCTGACATCCTAAAAATTGATAAGGAGAAATCATCCCGGAAAAGATGGCTGGAGCAGCGGCGGAGATTGCGGAGCAAACAATTGGATAATCTGAAGAGGGACAGACAGCAGATGACCGTGGCTCTCAAGGAAAGGCAAAAGGCTTCCCGTGAGATGGAAGCCATCATTACCCGTCTTGAGCGGGAACGAGCTGCGAGGATCGCTGAACTCGAACGGAGGCGGAAAGAGACCGAACTGGTGGCTTCTGCTCCGTTCAGACAGCTCAAAGGGAAACTTCCTTGGCCAATCGAAGGGCCCGTTATCTCTCGATTTGGCACCTATCGAAATCCAGAGCTGAAGACGGTAACGGAGAATACAGGCATCGACATTCGGGGAAAGTCCGGAAGCGAAGTGAAGGCCATTTATGACGGTATTGTCACGACCGTTACCTATATCCGCGGTTACGGTAATACGGTCATTTTAGATCATGGCGACGGCTTTTATTCAGTCTATACCCACGTGGTTGATGTGGAGGTGGACGAAAACAGTTATGTTAACGCTCGGGATGTGATTGCTTATGTCGGTGATTCGGGATCACTTGAGGGAGCGAAGCTTCACTTTGAAATTTGGGAAAATCGGAACAAGCTGAACCCTGAAACGTGGTTGAGAGAACTGCGATGAAGCTCGACATAGTAGGCCAGCAAGAGATTTGGAACCGGCTCCTCTCAGTTTTCGATAGGAATCGGATCGGCAATGCCTATCTGTTTCAAGGGCCGGCGGGCTCCGGGAAAGAGGCTATGGCCGTTCGTTTTGCTTCTTTTCTCAATTGCCAAAACCCTTCCGACACACCCTGTTTCAGTTGCCCATCTTGCAGCAAGTTTGACTCACTTCAGCATCCTAATCTCATGCTCATTGTGCCGTTCCCTCGCGATAAGGTTATCGACAAGGATGATCCCCCTTTGAAGGCGCTCGCAACTAAAACGGCCGAAATTCTGACGGAATTGATGACGAAAAAAGGTGAAGACCCTTACATCAAACTCGAATTGCCTCGGGCGAAGACAATCTTAATAAACTCCATTAGAGAGATTAAGGAAAAGGTCTATCTGAAGGCGGTGGAGTCGGGCCAGAAAATGATTCTGATTTTTGAAGCGGAGAAGCTGATGTCTCAACAGGGGGAATCAGCCAACGCTCTACTGAAGGTGCTCGAAGAGCCGCCACCGGACACAACGTTGATCCTCTGTACAGAGTTTCCTGAAAGACTGTTTGATACGATACGATCACGTTGTCAAGCCATCTATTTTCCGGCAGTTATGGAGTCTCAAGTTGCGTTACATCTTGAGGAGGGCTTCAACCTCTCTCGGGAAGATGCGATGCTGATTGCGCATTTGTCTCAGGGAAATGTCAGAATGGCGCGGTCACTTGCCGATTCCGATCTGGGTGAGATCACATCGACACTTCAGTCAATGCTATCCTGGGTAGTTTCCGGGACCGAGAGTGGCTGGAGAAAGTTCCTTGCCCACGGTGCTGTGACATATCGCTCAAGCCCAGCCGAACTGGCCTTTCAGTTTAAGCTTCTCAGTTATTGGTTCAGGGACGCACTTCACGCCCAAAAGTTTAATGGAGGGTCGAGATTCATTCTCTCGATGATGAAGGATGATATCCATAAGTTCAATGCCAGGTATGCCTCGGCGGACTATCCGAGGATCATAACAGCCGTTGAAACGTGTACAGATTCATTGAGCCGGAATTTTCAGCTAAATTTGGTCCTTATGGATCTGTTAATGGAGGTTCGCGACGGTCTTAACAGCCGCTCATGAGCAAGTTCTATCTCACAACGCCGATCTATTATGTGAACGATAAGCCGCATATCGGTCATGCCTATACAACCATTCTGGCCGATGTTCTGGCTCGCTATCATCGGGATAGCGGTGATGAAGTATTCTTCCTTACAGGGCTGGATGAGCATGGCCAGAAAGTGCAGCAAGCTGCCGAAGAAAGAGGAGTTGATCCTCAGGATCATTGCGACAAAATGGCCCCTCGATTTTTGAAACTTTGGGAAAAGCTCCACATTTCGAATGACGACTTCATCCGAACTACCGAGAAACGGCATGCCAAAGTAGTTCAGGGAATCTTGCAGACTGTGTATGACAATGGCGATGTCTACGAAAATGAATATGAAGGTCTCTATTCAGTCTCGGAGGAACGGTTTATCACAGATAAGGAGGCAGAGTCGGGAGAGTTTAGAGATATCAAAAAGCTGAAAGAGAAAAACTACTTTTTCAAAATGTCGAAGTATCAGGATGCTCTGATAGATCATATACATGCCAATCCGAAGTTCATTCAGCCGGATCACCGTAAGAACGAGGTTCTTGGATTTCTAAAGCAGCCACTGGGTGACCTATGCATTTCCCGCCCAAAGTCCCGTCTCAACTGGGGGATCGATCTGCCTTTCGACAAGGACTATATCACTTACGTATGGTTTGATGCATTGATCAATTATGTTACAGCTACCGGTTTTAGCGTTAACGATGCGGGCTATGAGAAATGGTGGCCTTGCGAGGTTCACCTCATCGGGAAAGATATTCTCACCACGCACACCGTCTACTGGCCCACCATGCTCATGTCGGCTGGAATACCGCTGCCGAAGTCGATTTTCGCCCATGGCTGGTGGCTCTCAGGCGAATCGAAAATGAGTAAGTCGCTGGGCAACGTCGTCAATCCGCTGGATCTCATTGAAGAATACGGTGTCGATCCTGTTCGCTACTACCTCATGCGCGAAATGGTACTGGGGCAAGATGCCAGCTTCACTCTGGAATCGTTTGTCAAGCGGTATAACAGCGACCTTGCCAACGATCTAGGGAACCTTGTCGGACGAGTCACTACACTTATTGAAAGGCATTTTGGCGGCACAATCCCGGCGAGTGGCCAACTGGAGGATCGTGAGCAAGAACTTCGAGATATGGGAGAGGCTCTCTCAACTGTCATACCCGATCACATTTTATCGATGCGTCTCAGCGAAGCGGTGGAAGAGACGATGCAGTATGTCCGCGCCATCAACCGCTACATGGAACGAACCGAACCGTGGAAGCTGGTAAAGAATAATCTTGAACGGGCAGGCACGGTTCTTTACAATGCGACCGAATCGCTCCGGCAGGCACTGGTTCTACTCCGACCCATTATGCCGGTGCGGACGGAAATAGTGCTGAAAATGATTGGTGCGGAGTTTGACAAAGTCCGAGAGCCGCTGGAGGAAGGGCTCCCCCTAGGTGAATTTGAGATTCCCTTCCCAAAAATTGAAATGCCTGAAGCAGATAAAAAAGAACATCAAACTGAGGAGATGAATATGTCTGACGAAAAAATCGCTATCGAAGATTTTGCGAAAGTAGATCTACGGACAGCTTTTGTTATCGCGGCTGAAAAAGTAGAAGGAGCTGACAAGCTCCTGAAACTTCAGCTTCAAGTGGGAGAGGAAGAGCGTCAGATCGTCGCCGGGATCGCCGAACACTATTCTCCCGATGAGATGGTGGGGAGAACAATCGCCATTGTTGCAAACCTTAAACCGGCTGTCATCCGCGGTGTTGAATCAAACGGCATGCTGCTGGCGGCGAGCGGTGACGATTCGGTGGTGGTGGTCACGTTGGACGATCCGGAAATCGGTTCCGGCATAAGAATTTCGTAAGATCGTCACTTGATAGTTGTACACTGACACTCACGCCCATCTCTATTACGATGAACTGAAGGATCAGCTTGACTCCGTTATCGAACGGGCGAGAGAAGCATCAGTGGAACGGATTATCTGCGTCAGTACCGATCTTGCTTCGTCACAAACTTCTATATCCATTGCCGAACAATTTGATGGTGTATTTGCCACAGCGGGTGTTCATCCCCATGATGCAAAGGACGCACCAAACGATTATCTCATGCAGTTGAAGGAACTTCTTACCCACGACAAGGTGGTAGCAGTCGGCGAGATGGGACTTGACTATTTCAGGAATTTCTCGCCGTCCGATATCCAGCGGGTCATATTTCAATCCCAGCTTGAATTGGCAGGTGAACTTGAGATGCCGGCAGTGATCCACAACCGTGATGCGGATGAAGACCTTCTTCATATTATCGAGAATGTGTCGCCCTCCAAGGCGGTCATCCACTGTTTTTCAAGCGACGTTCTGATTGCCGAACGGGCGCTGGAAGCGGGATGTCTTTTGTCTTTTACAGGCAATGTCACATTTGGGAAGGACAGCGCAGAGACGGTATTGAATGCGACCCCCATTGATCGAATCATGCTCGAGACTGACTGCCCTTTCATGACACCGGTGCCGTACCGTGGCAAGGTGAACGAGCCATCTAACATCCCTTTTATTTGTGATCGGATTGCCGAAATCAAGCAGATGGAACCCATGGAGGTTGCCCGTATTACTTCAGCCACTGCCCAGGATTTTTTCGGCCTCTCGGCATGAGGCACTTTGCTAGAAAGCGATTGGGTCAACACTTTCTGGCAGACAAAAATCTACTCGGGAAACTGGTGGATCTCATCGGGGCGTCAAGTTCAGATTCAGTTTTAGAAATTGGTCCAGGCGGAGGGGTGCTGACAGAGTTGCTTGCTCCGCAGGTAAACGATCTGGTGGGGGTTGAGATTGATCGTGATCTGTTCCAAGGTTTGTCAAACCGGACCGATCTAAAGAACTGTACTTTTATTAATGAGGATTTTCTGAAACTAGATTGGCGTAAAATCAGTTTCGAAACTGAAAAAGTGCGGGTGATCGGTAACCTGCCATACAATATATCATCGATGATTGTTTTCAAACTGATCGAAGGAGATCCGTTCTGGCGTGATTGTCATTTTATGGTTCAAAACGAGGTTGCTAAAAGAATGACGGCGCCTTTTGGGTCAAAGCCCTATGGGAGACTTTCCGTAAACCTTCAGGCGAGGGCCGATGTCCAGATGATTCTCAATGTGCCACCGGAGGTGTTCGTCCCTAAGCCGAAGGTTGAATCAGCTGTTGTCAGGATAATCCCGCTGTCCGGAGAATTACTATCGACGTCAGAGAGTGATGCTCTTTCAATGATCACAAGGTTCGCCTTTGGTCAGCGACGAAAAATGCTTAGAAACTCACTAGCCTCTCTTAAAATAGACGATTCTCTGTTCGATTTGAGTGCTCGGCCGGAAAAACTACAGGTGTCTGAATTCATTGAGCTTGCAAAATGGGTAGCGGCAAGTTGAAACGCCACATAATTTTTGGAGATTTCAGTCATAAGAAGTAATATATACAACGGTATACGAAGGCTGGGGACTGGGGTAAACTCGACAACTTAACAACAGGAAGTATTTATGCCATCTGACGCGAACAGAAGTTTAAGTCGATATCTCGAGGAGATCGGCAAGTTTGAACCTTTAGCACCAGCCCGTGAGATTGAACTGGCTCAACGTGTAAAACAGGGTGATCCTGTTGCGCTCAATGAACTGACTGAAGCTAATCTGCGTTTTGTCGTTTCTGTTGCCAAGGATTATCAGGGACAGGGCCTTCCTTTGACCGACCTTATTAACGAAGGCAACCTTGGCTTGATCAAGGCCGCCGAGCGTTTTGATGAGACTCGTGGCTTCAAGTTTATTTCCTATGCTGTATGGTGGATTCGTCAATCTATTCTTCAGGCGCTTGCGGAACATTCAAGAATTGTCCGTCTGCCACTCAACCGGGTGGGGACAATCAGTAAAATCACAAAGGCTGCCGAAAACCTCGAGTCAGAGTATCAGCGGCCTCCCAATGAAGACGAGATAGGTAAACAGCTTGAAATGCAAGGTGAAGAAGTAACGGATGCTATACGGATTTCTCGCCGACATCATTCTCTCCATGCGCCTTTCAGAGATGGTGATAAGAACTCACTGATGGATGTGATTGAGGATGAAAATCAGCGCCCACCTGAGACATTCCTTATGGGGGAATCTCTTCAAGAAGAAATTCGTCAGTGTCTTGAGTCACTAAAGGATCGGGAGAGGGATGTGATCAAGATGTATTTTGGTATCGGCCGGGACTATGCTCTGACACTTAATGAGATTGGCGAAGAGTTCAATCTCACTCGCGAGCGTGTTAGACAGATCAAAGAGAAGGCGATTCGCCGCTTGCGTCACAAGTCCCGCAGTAAAAACCTCCGAAACTATTTGGGATAGTCAGGGAGGTGTTTTGAATGGTTGAAGTTTCAGTTAAGAAAGGTGAGGAACTCGAAAGAGCTCTACGGCGTTTCAAGAAGAAATACGAGAAAGCAGGGATTCTTCGAGAGGTAAGGAGAAAATCATTTTACTTGAAGCCAAGCGCGGAGAAAAAGTTAAAAAGAGCTAAGGGTCGTAGATAGCACCCTCCTTCCCAACCCTCCTGATACGGCCCTTATGCAAAATCCAGATTCGAGTAATCGAATCTGGATTTTTTTTTAGGCCTAAATGATGTCCAAGAAAGGTATCCGTAATAACTTTCTCTCACTATGAAGACGAAAAAATCCCATTATGTTAATTGAGTCGATTTCTGGAGTCAGGGGTACTGTCGGTGACGGACTCACCAAAGAGACCATTCGGGACTATGTAGACGCGTTTCATCTTTTCTCTCCGGACGGTCAGATTGTCATCGGTCGGGACAGCCGCCCTTCAGGCAGCGAGTTTGCATCAGAGATTATAAACCGACTAAAGGAACTGGGGCGATCGGTGAAAGATTGTGGAATCATACCGACGCCTACGGTGCAATTTACCGTTGAATCCAGCGACGAAATCGGAGGGATTGTTATCACGGCGAGCCACAACCCTTCTGAATGGAACGGCCTGAAATTTGTCGGTGGTGACGGCTGTTTTCTGAATGGCGATGAGGTGAAGGCACTGATGGCACTGAAAGGGACTAATCCCGAGATCAGCCAGCTTTCCGGCGAGCGGATTGAGGACAAGGATGCCGTTAATCGTCATATTGCGAAAATCTGTGATGTGAGTTGGATCGATCTCAATGCCATCAAGAATCGATGTTTTCGTGTGGCCGTTGATGCCGTAAATGGTGCTACCGCAGAGGCATTGCCGATGTTTCTTTCAGCGTTCGGTTGTGAAGTGATCACCATCAACTGTGAGACTTCGGGCGCATTTGTCAGAGGGACGGAACCGTTGCCGAAAAACCTTGCCGAGCTTGCAAGTGTGGTCAAGGAGAAAATGTGTGATGTAGGCCTAGCCTCCGATCCCGATGGAGACAGGCTTGCAATCATAGATGAAACGGGTAAACCCATTGGTGAGGAATATACCCTCGTCCTCGCACTAGATAGCTTTCTCCAAAGCGGTAAGAGCTCCGCACCTGTAGTGACCAATCTTTCTACCACCCTGGCTATGGAGAGAGTTGCGGCAAGGCATAGTATTCAAGTTTTAAGGAGCGCCGTTGGCGAGATAAATGTGGTGGAAATGATGAAAGAGAACGGTTCACTCATTGGTGGAGAAGGGAACGGTGGCGTAATCCTTAAAGAAGTTCATCTCGGCCGGGATTCACTGGTAGCAGCCGCCGCATTACTCCAACGACTTTCATTGACCGATGAAACTCTTAGCGGTGTGATGTCTCAACTGCCCCGGTTCGAAATCGTCAAGGATAAGGTTTCAGTTGAAGGAATCGAAGCTAATGTGCTCTTTGAGAAGATTGCCGAATCGTTCGATGACGCTTCCAGAGATGAACGGGATGGGCTTAAGCTTTCCTGGAACAACCGATGGGTGCATATTCGGGCATCAAACACCGAGCCGATCTTGCGTATCTATGCCGAGGCGACAACAGCAGATGAAGCGAGGCGTATTGCTCAAAAAGTAAAAGCAATCGTGAAGGAATGAAATGATACTTTCTTCTCCATCCGAACTGGCCGGTTTGATCGATCATACGCTACTGCACCCTGACGCTAGGGTGGATGATATATCTCGACTGTGCGGTGAAGCTCTGGACTTCAAGTTTGCCACCGTATGTGTTAATCCTGTCTATGTGAGGCAGTGCGCCGATCATCTGTCGAACAGTGGTATTGGTGTTTGTACCGTAGTAGGCTTTCCGCTCGGCGCCGCCTCAACGGCGCAAAAAGTAGCTGCCGTTCAGGAGGGCCTAATAGATGGGGCTGTGGAGTTTGATATGGTGATGAATCTTGGCGCTTTCAAGAGCGGTGACGTCGCCACTGCCGTCAGCGATATTAAGGCTGTGGTCGCCGCCGCGGAGTCAAATTGTGTTAAAGTCATTATTGAGGCATGCCTCCTGAACGATAATGAGAAAGTATCTGCTGCGAAAGCAGTCGTCGACTCCGGCGCTCATTTTGTCAAAACTTCTACAGGATTTTCGACAGGGGGCGCCACCTTGCCAGACGTGAATCTACTTCGGAAAACAGTTGGTGAAGAGTTCGGCGTTAAGGCTTCTGGTGGGATTAAGGAGTTCGAGCGTGCCGTCTCATTTTTAGAGGCGGGGGCCAGCAGAATCGGTGCCAGCGCTTCCGTCGCAATTGTGACGTGGGGTCATGCTGCTTCCGAATACTGATAAGCGATCAGGCTGATAATGACTCGCCCCAATAAAGGTGATGAGTTTGAAGTGACGGTTGAATCCCTAGCCTTCGGCGGCAAGGGAGTGGCTCACCTAGAAGATTACGCAGTATTTATTCGCGACGCTATTCCCAATCAGAAAGTCATGGTCCGTATTGCGAAGCGAAGAAGGGGTTACGCAGAGGCGAGAATCCTCGAGATTCTAAAAGAGTCGCCTCAGTCAATTGATGCTCGATGCCGCCATTTCCCAACCTGTGGGGGATGTTCCTTTCAGCACCTCGATTACGATGCTCAGATAGAACAGAAAAAAGAGCAGGTGTTGGATCTGTTCAGACGCATTGGCCACTTAGATAATCCGGTACTGGAGACAGTGGTTCCATCGAAGGAGCAGTACCACTACAGGAATAAGATGGAATTTTCCTTTTCCAATCGACGGTGGATTCTCGATGATGAAGAAGAGGGAGTTGAAGCCGATTTTGCTCTCGGTCTTCACATTCCAGGCCGGTATGACAAGATACTCGAAATTGAGCAGTGCGAAATCCAGAAACCGATTGGCAACAAAATTCTAATCACTGTTCGAAAAGTGAGCCGCGATGCCGGTTTGGCACCTTATGATATTCGTGAACACTCCGGCTTTCTGAGAAACCTCATTATCCGGGTTGGAGAACGGACCGATGACGTGATGGTCAACATTGTGACTTCTCGAGAAGAAACTGACCTCCTGTTACCCATGGTAGACCGGTTGAAGAAAGATCATCCTGAAATTACTTCTATCGTGAACAACATCACACGGCGGAAGGCGGGTGTTTCTTACGGGGAGTGGGAGGTGCTACTCCACGGCAGTCCTACGATCACTGAAAGGCTGGGCGATTTCACGTTTGAAATCTCGGCAAACTCATTTTTCCAGACCAATACGCTTCAGGGAGAAAAACTTTACAATCTTGCTCTTCAATTTGGTGGCTTTCGGGGTAATGAGGTTCTCTACGATCTTTACTGCGGAACCGGTTCGACGTCTATTTTTATGGCTCCATCTGTGAGTAAAGTATACGGATTTGAGGCGGTACCGCCGGCGG
>CEUZ01000892.1_pt1 | contig 10981 bp, 10 predicted proteins | sample 361511 | NCBI WGS metagenome assembly CEUZ01 (sample SAMEA2622822, study PRJEB7988) | marine metagenome | biome: marine biome (ENVO:00000447); feature: surface water layer (ENVO:00002042); material: "saline water (ENVO:00002010), including plankton (ENVO:xxxxxxxx)" | depth 5 m
TCGCCAAGGTCCTAATGTTGGTTATCAGTATAGATCAGAAATTTTTTTCACTACAGAAGAAGAAAGAATATCTGCCAAAAAAGTATTAGATGAGGTTAATAAAAAACTTAACGGTAAAGTAGTCACAGTTATTAGAAAAGAGAAAAATTATTGCAAAGCAGAAGAATATCATCAAAAATATTTTGAAAAAAGAAGCAAAAGATGACTCTTGTTTCTACAGATTGGCTAAACGAAAATTTAAGTAAAGTTAAAGTTATTGATGCTTCCTGGCATTTGGTTAAAAACAGAAATGCGATTGAAGAGTACAAAAGAGAGCATATAGAAAATGCAATTTTTTTTGATCTCGATAAAAATTCTAATCAAAGAAAAGATCTACCTCATAGACATTTTCTACCATCAATTAATGAACATGAAAAAGCTATTTCAGAAATGGGGATTTCAAACACTGACAAAATAATTATTTATTGTTATAGTGATTTAATTTCAAGCTGTCGTGCTTGGTTTCAATTTTTATATTTTGGACATGATCCAAAATTAGTTTCTGTATTAAATGGAGGAATGAAAAAATGGAAACTGGAAAGACGAAAAGTTACAGATTCAAAAACAAAAATAATGCCATCAAAATATAAAGCCAGAGAAAATAAAAATATGATTAAATTAAAATACCAGATTGATGAAAATATTAAAAAAAAAGAATTTATTATACTAGATGCCAGAAGTAAAAATCGGTTTTTGGGTCTAGAGCCTGAACCAAGACCTGGGATTAAAAGTGGTTCTATTAGTGGATCAAAATCTATGCCTTTAACTGAAATTGTTAATCAAAAAGATAATACATTTTTAAATATAAATAAATTAAGAGAAATATTTAATTCAATTGAAATTAATGATAATAAAATTGTAATGAGCTGCGGAAGCTCAGTATCAGCGGCAAGTCTAACACTTGCATATTCGTTAATAAATGATGATTATATCCCAAAAATATATATTGGGAGCTGGACTGAATTTGGTAAAAAGTAATGAAAAGATCAAAAAAAATAACAATTGGTATAATAACATTTTTTCTAATAATCGTCCTAATCATAATTGGAAGATATGGTGTAGGACTTTATTTTAAAAAAAAATTTTCTAAACGTCCACCGCCAGGAGTAATAGTAGAAATTGTTTCAGATAAAAAATTTAGTCAATCGTTAGAAAGTTATTGTACATCTTTAAGCAGCAAAACATCTTCCTATAAAATTAAGAAAAATGAACTATTAGAACCAATTAATTTTAATACTCAAGTTAATAAAGGAGACATAATAGCTAAATTAAGTTCAAAAAATATTGTTGCTCCGTTTTCAGGTGTTGTAGGCAAAAGGGGAATTAGTGGAAGTAGTTTAGGTTCTGAAAATACTATTATCCTAACACTAGATGATTCTAGAAAAGTTCTCTGCGATTTAAAAATACCTGAAGTTTATGCTTCAGTTCTTAAAAAAGATCTTAAATTAAAAGCAAAATTTTCAGCTTATAAAAATAAAACTTATAGCGGTAAAATAGAATCTGTTGCTTCTCGTGTAGATGCTCAAACAAGATCTATTCTAGCTCGTGCAAAAATCAATAACGAAAATTCAGAAATAATTCCCGGTTCACTTTTAGAGATTATAATATTTTATAACGAAAAAAATGCATTAAGCATTCCAGATACAAGTATTATGTATGAGGGAAATAAAAAATTTATTTATAAAATAATAGAAAATAATAAAATAAAAAAAGTAGAAGTTGAAACTGGAATTCGTAATGAAGGAAATCTTGAAGTTTTAAAAGGTTTAAATACTGGAGATAAAGTAATTGCCGAAGGATTAACTAAAGTTAGGCCTGGTATGAAAATAAAGCCAATAACAACATCACAATAAAAAAATAAATGTTTATTACCGATTTATCAATTCGTAGACCAGTAGTATCAGCTGTATTCTCTATGATATTAGTTGTGTTTGGTTTATTTGTATTCTGGAAACTTCCGGTAAGAGAATTGCCGTCCGGCCTCCAGCCTCCTGTAGTCCAAGTGCAAGTAGATTACCAAGGAGCTTCTGCTGAAATAATTTCTAGTGAAATAGTAGAGATAATAGAGGATGTAATTGGAGGTGCAGAAGGAATAAAAAATATAGACTCAACTTCAGAAAACGGAAGAGCAACAATTAAAATTGAATTCGACACTTCTATTGATCTTGATGCAGCAACAAATGATATAAGAGATAGAGTAAGTAGAGTCACAGATAATTTACCAGAGGATGCCGGTTCCCCTGAAATATTAAAACAAAGCGCGGGATTTACAACCTCGATGTGGTTAAGTGTTTCAAGTGTTGAATGGTCTGATTTAGAATTAGGAGATTATACTAGAAGGTATTTGGTTGATAATTTTTCAAACGTTAAAGGTGTAGGCAGAATTTTAGTTGGAGGATTGCGTGAATTGAGTGTTCGTATATACATTTCTCCCACCAAGTTAGCTGCAAACAATTTAACTGTTAAAGATGTTGAGCAAGCTTTAAGAAAAGAAAATATCAGTTTTCCAGCAGGTAGTTTGGAAGCAACAAATATAGATTTAACTATTAACCTAGATAAAGCATACAAAGATTTATCTTCGATAAAACAGCTGCCTATTAAAAAAGTAAAAAATAGTGTAATTCGCCTTGAAAATATTGCTGAAGTTAAATACGGACCAGTTTCAGAAAAAACACTTTTTAAAGCTCAAAGTAAAGATGGGCAACCAAATGAAAGAGTTGTTGGTATAGGTATTTATGCAAAAAGCGGTGCTTCGACCGTTGAATTATCAAAAAAAATAAGAGAAAGAATTAAAGAAGTGCAGAAAACTTTGCCAGATGCACTAAAACTTGGTGTTTCATTTGATAGAGCAACTTATATAAATGCTGCAATTAATGAGGTTTATAAAACGTTAGCTATAGCTTTCGTATTAGTAGTAATAATTATTTATTTATTTTTAGGAAATTTAAAAGCAGTAATTGTTCCGGCTGTTGCTTTGCCAGTTAGTTTAATTTCTGCAGCATTAGGGTTGTGGTTTTTTGATTTGTCTATAAATATATTTGTACTCCTGGCTGCAATTTTAGCAATAGGGATAGTTGTTGACGACTCAATAATAATGACAGACGCAATTTTCAATAGAGTTGAAAATGGCGAAACTCCTTTAGTGGCTTCTGTCAATGGTTCCAAAAGTGTAACTTTTGCAATTATTTCGACAACTTTAGTTTTAGTAGCTGTATTCTTGCCATTAATTTTTATAGAAGGAATATCTGGAACTTTGTTTAGAGAAACAGCTATTTCATTAACTTTTGCCATAATTATTTCATCTTTTGTAGCCTTGACTCTTTCACCAATGCTGGGAAGCAAATTTCTAACTAAAAACTCTAAAAAATCTAAAATTGTTTTAAAATTCGATAAGTATTATAAATCATTTTCAGAATTTTATTCAGAGACACTGAACTATTGGATAATTAAACAAAAAACTATTATTGGGTTTATGATTTTTATTGTCTTGGCTTCAATTTTACTTTTTAATTTTGCTCCTAAAGAATTATTACCTAAAGAAGATAGGGGAGTATATCTTGTAATAGGTAAAACTGATGAAGGATCTTCATTTCAATATACGGCTGATAAGGCGCAAGAAATAGAAAACAGATTAATTCCTTTAATTAAAAAAAAGGGTGAGTCCTATAAAAGAGTCATTATGAGGGTACCTGGTTTTGGAAGAGCCAGTAAATCATACAACAGTTTTATTATTATTGCGTTATTAGACGATTGGAAAAATAGAGATGAAAGTGCACAAAAAATTATGCGAAAAGCAATTGGAAAAATTGTTACTGTTCCTCAAGCGTTAGCATTTCCAATTTCTCCTCAAAGTATTCGAGTAAGTAGCTACAACAAACCTGTGCAAATGACTTTACTTGGAAATGATTATGAACAATTAGAAAAATGGCAAAAATTAATAATGAAAGAATTAAGAAAAAATAGAAATTTGGCTGCTGTAGAGTCTGATTATTCAAAAAATAAACCAGAGATTAAATTAATAATAAATAGAAAAAAAGCTCAAGATCTTGGAGTTTCAATTGAGTCAATTGGTAGTACTGTAAATACTCTTTTCTCCGGCAAAACAGTCACTAAATTTAATAAACAAGGTAAAGAATATCCAATAATTCTTCAAGCTGATATAGAAAATAGAAAAAAAAGCGAAAGTTTAAGTAAAATTTTCGTACGTTCAGACACTACTAATGAATTAATATCTTTAGCTAATCTTGTAGAATTAAAAGAAGTTGGATCTGCAAAAATTTTAGCTAGATACGATAGACAAAGAGCAGTCACTATCAGCGCAAGATTAGTTGGTGATTACACCCTTTCAGAGGCTTTGGATTATCTTGAAAAAATTGTATATGAAAAAACACCAGAGGCTAGAATTGAGTGGAAAGGAAAATCAGAAGAATTAAAAGAAACATCTAATGAATTATTTATTATATTTATGTTAGCATTAATTACTGCGTTTTTAGTCATGGCTGCAAATTTTAATTCATTTATTCATCCAGCCGTAATTATGTTAACAGTTCCTTTAAGTGTTTTTGGGGGAATTATTTTTATTTTACTTTTTAATTCTAGCATTAATATTTTTTCTCAAATTGCACTAGTAATTTTAATTGGAATTTCTACAAAAAACTCAATTTTAATTGTAGACTGGGCTAATCAACTAAGAAGGGCGGGAAAAAATATACAAAGCGCAGTATTAGAAGCGTGCAAAAGAAGATTCAGAGCAATAGTTATGACAAGCCTATCTACAATGATTGCCATGTTGCCATTACTAGTTGGAAACATTGGTCCAGGCGCTGGTGAAGGCAGTAGATTAGCTGTGGGATCTACAATATTTGGGGGAATGCTTATAAGTACATTTTTTACACTTTACGTCACACCCGCTATGTACGTATTGCTTACAAAAAATACTCAAAGAATCGATGCGATTGATATTCAATTAAATAAAGAGCTTAAAAGATAATATATTTTTTATTTAAATTTTTTTCGCATTTAATTAATTGACTTTTATAAATTTTAGATTGTTTTTGAACATTTTTTGCAAAAATAATTGATTTTTTGTCAGTTTTATAAACTTTTTTTGAATAACTTCCCCATCCTAAATAATAATTTAAGTATTGTCGATATGCATCATCAAATGGAATTTGATTTATTTCTTTAGTTTTTTTCATATACCAGCCAATAAACATTACTGAATCTTTAAAACGAGTACGCAAAGCTAGAGGATTATTTGTTTCTAATTTATATAATGCCCAAGTCTTTTTAACTGCCTGAGAGTACCCAAATGAACTGGATGGTCTTTTGTAAGGTAAAACTTTAAATAATTTAGTTCTTTTAGGTTTTGCCCAACGATTAAATCCGGATTCCTTATTTACTATTGCTAAAATAATATGGATTGGCGCCCCGTACTTATCTGAACTTTTTTTTGCTGATTTATACCACAAATAATTTTCATCAAAAATTTTACATGCATTTTGTGGATTTTTAGGAATTGAGCTACAAGAAACAGCAAAAACAAAAATTATAAGATAAAAAAAATTTTTATTTAAAATCTTCTTTTGCACGCGTTAAAGCTTTCTCCATTTGTTTTCTAATTTCTAAATCTTCAATGTTTATTGAAGCTTTATTAAAATCTGATTTTATTTTTTTAAAGACATCTTCAGTTCCTGCTTCTTCCATATCTGCTTTTATTATCTCTATAATATAATTTTTTTTTTCAACTTCGGATTTTGAGAGCACTGAAGCAGCCCATTCTCCTAAATACTTGTTACTTCTGGCAGATACCTTAAATTGCAATTCCTGATCTTTTGCAAATTTTTTTTCGAAACTTTTTTCTCTTTCATCGAATTTATTCATGATCTACTAAGGAATAAATAAATCTTTACAATCAAATATGCAACTATTACACCAAGAATATTTCCTACTAGATCGCCTATTTGAAAGGACCTATTTGGTATAATAAAATGAAAAGCTTCAAGAATTATAGATAAAAAAAACAAGGCGTATACCATTTTTTTAAAATATTCATTTTTTGAATAAATAAAAAACCCCAATAGAGAAACATATAGATAGCTAAAAAAATGGTTTATGGTCGTACCAAAAGGATTTTTTATGATATTAGGTTGTTGGGCTGAATCACCATAAAATAAATACCCAAGTATGCTACCTGGATAAAGAGAAATAATTATCAAAAAAAATATTGAGATATGAAATATAAATTTTAAAATTGAATTCACTTTACTAATATACAATAATTATTATTAATCGTATTATAATTAATATAAAATGAATAATCTAATTTTAGTTCGACATGGTCAAAGTCTGTGGAATAAAGAAAGAAGATTCACTGGTTGGGCAGATATTGGTTTAACAGAACAAGGAAAATCTGAAGCATTATTAGCAGGAAAACTAATAAAAGAATTAAATATAGAATTTGACACTTTTTTTACTTCAGAACTAAAAAGAGCGATTAATAGTTTAGAAATAATCTTAAAAATTTTAAATAAAAAAAATGCAAAAATAATAAAAAGCTTAGCACTCAATGAAAGACATTACGGAAGCTTAACATCTCTAAATAAAGATGAGACGATTAAAAAATTTGGTATTGAAAAGGTACAAGTATGGAGAAGAAGTTTTGATACGCCACCTCCCCCAATGGAAAAAGGTCATCCTTACAAAAATAAAATTCATTCACACATCTTAAGTGAATCATTAAAAGATACTTTTAATCGTGTAATTCCATATTATCAAAAAAATGTAGAACCTTTAATAGCTGATAAAAAAAATATTTTAATTGTTTTGCATGGAAACAGTTGTAGATCATTGCTAAAAAAAATTTTAAATATTTCTAAAGAAAAAATAACTAAATTTGAAATCCCTACAGGAAATCCACTCTTGATTAAATTTGGAGAAAATTTCAAAATTCAAGAATATAAATATCTAGACAATAAAAGAGCGAAAAAAATATTTTTTAATGTTTAATATTTTCTAGTAACTTTTTATAAATATTAAAATTACTGACATGTAAAAAATTATTTTTACTTTCAAAACCAGATATCTCATTTAACGTAATTAATTTATCCCAAACCAAATTTATTGAGAAAGCCTTTAAATCAAAATCATTGAAAGCTTCTGGTTTAATTATTTGTAAACCAGTATAAATATATCTTAAATCATTTTTGCCACTTCTACTTATTAAATTGTTTTTTAAATCAAAATCTCCTTTAAAAGACTTATCAAAACTCCTATTTTTATCTACCAAAAGTAAAGAGCATTTATTTTTAAGATCTTTGAAAAAAAATTTTTGCATTAATTCTAACTCATTAATATAATTAGAATTCCACAGTGTATCTGGATTAATAATTAAAAATGGTTCATTAGAAAAATATTTTATTACATTTAATACTCCGCCACCTGTGTCAAGAATTTTTTCTTTTTCTATTACAATCTTGATATTAATATTAAAATTTCCTTGATTAATATAATCACTTATTTTTTTACTTAAATGATGAGCGTTAATAATAACTTCTTCAATTCCAAATTTGATTAAGAATTTTATAGTATTTGATAATAATGTCTCTTCATTATCTATTTTTAATAAAGGTTTTGGAGTTTTAGATGTTAAAGGTAAAATTCTTTTGCCAAAACCTGCTGCAAGAATCATTGCTTTTTTTATCATATAATAAAAAAATTTTAAAAATGAATTGGTCTTTTATCAACTGCAAGTGCCGCTTCTTTAACTGCTTCACTGTGGGTAGGATGCGCATGGCATGTTCTAGCAATATCTTCTGAGCTTGCCCCAAACTCCATTGCTAAAGCTAGTTCAGCAATCATAGTTCCGGCCAAAGAACCAATTATTGATACACCTAAAACTTTATCAGTTTTTTCATCAGCAATTATTTTAACGAAGCCTTCTGTTTCGGAGTTAACTTTAGCTCTTGAGTTAGCTAAAAAGGGAAATTTTCCTATTTTATATTTTATATTTTCTTTTTTAAGCTGCTCTTCTGTTTTTCCTACCGTGGCAACTTCTGGTGAAGTATAGATAACTGCAGGAATTACATTATAATTTACGTGGCCAGCCTGCCCTGCAATTATTTCGGCAACGGCTATTCCTTCGTCTTCTGCTTTATGTGCCAACATTGGTCCTTTGCTTATCACATCCCCGATCGCATAAATATTTTTAAGAGACGTTTCAAATTGTTCATTTACTTCTATCTTATTTTTATTGTTTGTTTTAATGCCAAGTTTGTTGATTTCCTCCCCTAAATTAGATTCTCTTCCAACAGCAATTAAAACTTTTTCACATTCTTGAGTTTCTTTTTTTTTAGTTTTATTATTAGTAAAACTAACTATTGCTTTATTTTCAGCAGTTTTAACACTCATCACTTTAGAATCTAATTTAAAACTTATTCCTTGTTTGGTGAGAATTTTTAAAAACTCATTTGAAACGTCTTTATCCATTCCAGGAATAATATGATCTAAAAATTCTATTACAGTCACATTTGAACCTAAACGTTTCCATACACTAGAAAGTTCTAGTCCAATATAACCGCCACCGATCACAATTAATTCTTTTGGGGGTTTGTTGAAAGATAGTGCTCCTGTTGAAGAAACTATAGTTTCTTCATCAATTTTTATGCCTGGTAAGGATGTGGGAGATGATCCTGTAGCAATTACAATGTTCTTTGCTGTATATTTAGTTTTTTTTCCCGCTTCATCAACAACTAACACTGTATCCTTTGAAGATATACTTGCTTTTCCTTTTAAATGAGTGACTTTGTTTTTTTTAAATAAAAACTCTACACCCTTAGTCAAAATAGATACTGATTTATTTTTATTTTGCATCATTTTTGACAAATTTAATTTAATATCTCCGGTTTCTATACCCAAATTATTAAATTCTTTTTCAGCTTTGTAATAAAACTCAGAAGAATTAAGCAAGCTTTTTGATGGTATGCATCCAACATTTAAGCAAGTTCCGCCTAAAGTTTTTCTAGATTCAACGCAGGCTGTTTTAATTCCTAATTGAGATGCTCTTATTGAACAAACATAACCGCCTGGTCCAGCTCCAATAACAATAAGATCAAAATTATTTTCCATTATTAAAGATCTAAAAACAATCTACGTGGTTCCTCCAAACACTCTTTAATAGTTTTTAAAAATGAAACAGCCTCTTTGCCGTCTATTATTCTATGATCATAAGATAGAGCTAAATACATTATAGGTCTTATTATGATGCTATCATTTTTAGCTACAGGCCTTTCTACAATATTATGCATGCCCAAAATTCCAGTTTGTGGCGGATTTAAAATAGGTGTGCTTAGCATACTTCCGTAAATACCGCCATTACTAATAGTAAAAGTCCCACCTTGAAGATCATTTATAGTAATTTTTCCTTGTCTTGCTTTTTCTGATAATGCGGATATATTTTTTTCTATATCAGCAAAAGATAATTCATCAGCTTTTTTAACAACTGGTACGACTAAACCGCGATCAGTACCAATAGCAATAGATATATTATAATAATTTTTATAAATAATTTGATCATTTTCGATTTGTGCATTTACTGCAGGAAAGTTTTTTAATGCTACTACAGAAGCTTTAACAAAAAATGACATAAATCCTAATTTAACTGAATATTTTTTTTGAAAATCTTCTTTATAATCTTCTTTCATTTTAATGACGTTTTGCATATCAACTTCATTAAATGTGGTAAGCATGGCAGCACTATCTTGTGCCTCTTTTAACCTTTTAGCTATAGTTACTCTAAGTCTTGTCATCTTTACACGCTCCTCTGGACCATGAGTAATTTTTCTTTGCGAAGGTTTTGGGGCAGCCCCCATTAGATCAATTAAATCGCCTTTTGAAATTCTTCCCGCTTTCCCTGTTCCTTCTATATTTGATATATCAATTTTATTTTCTTCAACTATTTTCCTTACTGAGGGTGACAAATGTTTTTTAGATTTAGGAGGTATATATTTTTCCTCTTGTTCTTCTTCTAAATTTTCTTCCGCCAAAGTATCTAAGACTAAAGCCCCATTAGGATCTTTCTCGTCGATTTCTTTTTTTAAAGTTAAAGTTTCTTCTTTATTTTTTTGCTGAATTTCTGGTGGAGTCTTCTTTTCTTTGGTTATTTTAGGTGGTACGTAATTTTTTTTTTCTTCTTTATTTTTAGCTGAGCTTGAAGATGATTTTTCTTCAGTAACTAAGCCTAATAATGTTCCTACTTCAACAGTATCTCCTTCTTTAACTTTGATGGAAGATAATGTCCCGCTCAGAGGCGAAGGAACTTCTACATTTACTTTATCTGTCTCCAGCTCAACAAGCGGCTCGTCAGAATCAACTGTTTCACCAACTTGCTTTAACCATTTAGATACAGTTGCTTCTGTGACTGACTCGCCTAAAGATGGAACTAAAATTTGATTTGACATTGTTAACTAAGTACCTTTTCTATTATTTCCTTTTGCTGCGCAAGGTGTTTTTTAAGATATCCACTAGCAGGCGATGCTGCAGGTTTTCTTCCAATATATTCAACATGTCTTTTTTCAGCTTTTATATGATCTAAACTCCATTCGATATAATTTTTTGCCGAATTCCATGCCCCCATATTTTGAGGCTCTTCTTGACACCAATAAAACTTAGAATTTTTACTAAATCTTTTTAATTCTTTAGCTAATGTTTTAACAGGAAAAGGATATAGCTGCTCTATTCTAATAATAAACACTTCTTGATTTTTTATTTTTTCTCTTGCTTCTATTAAATCAAAATAAATTTTTCCAGAACACATAATCACTTTTTTTATATTTTTATCTTTTTTTAGTTTAATTAAACCATATTTTTCAAAATCAGCATGATCATTGAGAACTCTATGAAATGTATTTTTTTTTGTAAAATCTTCAATATTTGAAGTGCATCT
>CEUZ01126985.1_pt1 | contig 10980 bp, 7 predicted proteins | sample 361511 | NCBI WGS metagenome assembly CEUZ01 (sample SAMEA2622822, study PRJEB7988) | marine metagenome | biome: marine biome (ENVO:00000447); feature: surface water layer (ENVO:00002042); material: "saline water (ENVO:00002010), including plankton (ENVO:xxxxxxxx)" | depth 5 m
TTCCGCCAATTATTAGATCATGGACATCGTTTCCTCAACGGGACACACGATCACGCAAGCACCTCTACAGCACCAGGACATGCAACATTGGCAACAGGAGTACACCCAAAGAGGCATGGCATCGTAGGTAACTCTTGGTCTGAATTTCAAAACGGTAAGTGGCATAACGTGTATTCCGTGGAGGATGCCCAAACCAGTATTGTCGGCTTCCCTACTATGCCTGGAAGATCTCCAGCAAACATTTATCGAGATGGTCTGCCCGACTGGATTTCTAAGGCAAATCCGAAAGCTCGAGTGGTGTCCATCTCTCGTAAAGATAGATCAGCTATTGGGCTAGCAGGTAAAACAGTCGGCGAAGTTTATTGGATGGCACCAACTCTGGGACAGTTCATCACATCTACCTTCTATCATTCGGAATATCCAGAATGGGTTAATCGTTTTAATGAAGAGGTGATGCCCAAAATCTATGGTGACACTATTTGGAATAGCCTGGTTCCCGAAAAATATGAAAGTCTCACACGACCAGACACATCGGTATACGAAAGGAGAGGCGCGCCATCGCTCTTCCCTTACCTGGCCTCTAAAGAGGCGGACTTGAACGATGGGTCAGCTCTAAATCTCTGGCGTTATAGTACCCCATTTCCCGATGAAGCCGTTTTAGGGTTTGCTCAAGCAGCGATAAATGAACTGGCACTGGGCCAACTATCAGCAGTCGACTATCTGGGGATATCTTTCTCCCAGACTGATCAGATAGGACATATATATGGCCCCTTAAGTCGGGAACAGCTGGATAATCTGCTTAGGCTTGACGACATACTAGGACGACTGTTCCAGATGTTAGACGAGACCGTGGGACCCAAGGCCTGGGTTGCAGGTTTTTCTGCAGATCACGGGACATTAGAGATCCCAGAACTTCTTGCCAAGTCAGGAATTGACGCTGGAAGATTGGGGTCTGAGGAAAGTGATGCATTCCGGCAGACAGTAGAAGAGGCTTTATCTAGCAGTACAAAAAGCGATTCTCTATCCTGGAAAATGAAATCTTCATTAGAAGCTCTTCCTTTTATAGAGAAAGCTTACACATCAACACAACTAGAGATCGTGCAGTGGTTAGAAAATATCAAGATACAACCAGATTCTTTTGCCACTTTATTCGCAAATTCTTTCTCTAGAGATCGTGCAGTAGGACGAGCTGCTCAGAATGGAGTATATCTCCGCAATCTCCCCAACTTCCTTTGGACTTCTTATCCATCCACTCACGGGTCTCCGTATTATTACGATCGAAATGTTCCTATAATCTTTCTGGGTTCCAGGATAGAAGCAGGGGTGTCTGAAGAAAGAGTGGCAACTGTAGATGTGGCTCCAACCTTGGCAAGGTTGGCTGGGATCAAAATTCCCGAAGACTTAGACGGACGAGCTTTGCTAGTGACACCATCCCACTGAATTTAGACTGTCCCAGACATAACTCTACTCTAGCGTAATCTGGTATATATCGGCCATTATTATCTACCATAACTTGTATAGTCTCGGGCAATGGTAGAAATATATTATTCCATTAATTGCCTGAGGTCTTCATGGCCTCTCATACAGTGGAGAGCTTCACATGAGTATAGAGCTCCGTTTTTCAAAATATACTTCCGTCCGAGCCTGGCTAACCATTACGATCTGTGCTTTAGTAACAAATGGCTGTACTGACACCCAAGGCCCTGCAGGATCTCCTCCTGAGGGAGATTGGCTAAACATCACAGGTAATGCCTCAGGTCAAAGATATGCACCCTTGAGCCAGATTGGTCCTGATAACTTCTCAAGCCTGGAAGTTGCATGGACTTGGGACGGATCTGATTTCCCCAATGTTAATGCTCGGTCTACACCGATTTATGTAAATGGCAAACTCATAACTGTGGCCGGTGAACGACGGCATGTTGTTGCGATAGACGCAAGCACGGGGAAGACCGTCTGGACTTTCGTGGAGCCTCCGACATTCCGATGGGAATATTCCATGCGGAAGAACCATGGTAAGGGGGTCGCTTACGGTAAAATCGATGGAAAGGATGTGGTCTATGTTGTCACTCCTTCATTCTTTCTACATGCATTAGATGCCGAGACAGGAGAACCCATCGAAGGATTCGGTAGTGGTATGCCTATAGATGGTTTCCCAGAAACAGGTACTGTCGATCTTCTGGCAGACCTTGGTCATCCTTATGATGTGGCAGATGGCATTCCATTAGATGTCGGATACATAACCAGCTCTTCTCCAGCCATCGTGGTAAACAACGTTATCATAGTGGGCAATTCCGCAGAGCAGGGTTATAACCAGTCTAGGCAAGAAAACATACCTGGTGACATTCTGGCATACGATGCACAGACCGGTGAACATCTCTGGAAATTCAACGTTATTCCAGGCCCAGGAGAATTTGGGCACAATACATGGGAAAACGATGCCTGGGAATGGACCGGAGACATCTCATCTTGGGCACCTCTATCCGCCGACCATGAAAGAGGGATCGTCTATATCCCAACTAATGGAGCAACTGCTGATTTCTGGGGAGGATTCCGACCTGGGGACAATCTATTTAGTACCAGCCTTATAGCTCTGGACGTAAAAACAGGCAAACGAGTATGGCACTACCAGTTGGTACATCACGATATCTGGAATTACGATACGCCCACAGTACCGCTACTCATGGACCTGACAGTAGACGGCAAAGAAATACCAGCAGTTGTGCAGGTCACTAAGCAAGCCTTTGCATACACTTTCAATCGTGAGACAGGTAAGCCCATATGGCCCATAGAGGAACAACCAGTCCCTGAAGCACTTATGCCTGGGGAACATCTATCTCCTACACAGCCATTCCCGACCAAGCCTGCTGCCTACGACATGCAGGGTCTTACTGAGGATGATTTAATCGATTTCACTCCAGAACTCCGTGCTGAAGCCCTTGAGATATTGGAAGACTTCGTGTACGGACCTTTATTCACACCACCCCTACATCGTGATAATGACATCGGAAAAACAGCTTCAATCTGGTGTCCTGGCGACGTGGGTGGAACGAATATTGACGGCACACCTGCAGCTGATCCAGAAACAGGCATTCTTTACGTAACATCCCAGAAAGGCTGTTCGTCGAGAATCATGATTCCTGGCACAGAGAGGGACGCAAGAGAGGATGCTCCTACAGGTACCACAATAAATAAGTTTGCTGTCGGCAGTTCTGTTCGAGTCGGCCGTGTAAGAGGAATGCCTATATTTAAGCCTCCTTATAGTAAGATTACGGCAATCGACATGAACACGGGAGAACATCTCTGGTGGATTCCAGTAGGAGACACTCCCAATATCGTTTTAAATAATCCAGCACTCAGAGAAATTGAAATCCCTAATACAGGTACTGGGCGTCAGGCTGCTCAGGTCGTTACGAAAACCCTTCTTATCCACACCGGTAACGGCAGCGACGGCACACCCTATCTCTATGCAGTCAACAAGGCTACGGGAGAACGCTTAGCTCAAGTAAAGTTGCCGGGGAATCCTCGCTATGGCTTGAGCACTTTTATGCATGAAGACGAGCAATATATCGTAGTGCAAATTCCAAACATGCTGGCAGCACTTAAGTTGCCTTAAGTTTTAACATATCATCAAGAGTAAATACACCTGAACGGCCCTGGATCCATTCCGCAGCCTGTACCGCACCTCTGGCATATGCCACCCGTCCATGGGATTCATGGCGAAACTCTATGCAATCATCAGGTCCTTCAAGCTTAACGATGTGAGTTCCTGGGATTTCTCCAGTACGTTTACTAAAGACGTATAAAACCTCAGGATCAAGCATATCTTCCGAAGAGGATCCCGACCAATATTTCTTACGATCGATCTCTTCAACCAACATATCTGCCAGATGTATAGCAGTTCCACTGGGACAATCAATTTTGTGTTTGTGGTGCTCCTCTAACACATGCAAGTCATAATCCTCAAGGGCGTTTACTTGTCTTGCAGCTTTACGAACAAGTCCCATAAATAAGTGTACACCTAATGAGAAATTAGGTGCGTGAATCAATCCAGTATTAGATGCCTCGACCACAGTCGCTGCTTTCCCCATTCCTGTATGCCAACCCGTTGTACCAACAACGACATCCACACCAGCCTCAGCTATAGAACAGATATTATCAGTAGCAGCATCAGGCACACTAAATTCGATCGCCACCTCTGCTTCGCCAAGTGATTCGCTCGTTATTTCAGATGATCCTAAAAGAGGATCAATTCGGCATACAATATCGTGTCCAGCCTCAATTGCTATTTCCTCGACCGCATGACCCATCCTGCCATAACCTATAATAGCTATCTTCATGATGAACTTTTCTGGACCATTCTGCGCTCGATAAGCGATGAGTGAAGTCTGCTTACCAGCTTAGGTGATTCGGCATCATCTACCACAAAACTGATACTGACATCAGAAGCTTGGGATATTAAATATACGGGTGTTTTATCTACCACCGAGAATACCGTAGCATTAAGACCAGATTCCCTTAGGAGACCTCGTCCGACAACAGTTACAGTAGAGATGTCAGTCACCACTCTCACTTCTGAGAACGTTGAAAGTTCACATTGCAGTTCACTTAGATCTTGACTGCGATCTATGGTGAAAGCTGTGTAGCGATGGGAGGTGGCCACCAGGTCGACTGGTACTTGATAGCGCCCAAGCACTTCAAATACCCTGGCTAGGAATCCGTAAGCTAGAGCTGTGGGAAACGCTTCCACTTCTATCATCGCCACGTCCTTTTTACGTACCACAGCTGCAAAGGTTTCCGTAGCCTTAAAGTGGATTAGCGAACCTTTTAGATTAGGTTTAAAGGTATTTTTGATCCTCAGCAACACACCCTGGGCCATAGCGTGTTTGACTGCTGCAGAGTGGATTACTTTTGCTCCAAAATAAGATAGCTCCACCGCCTCCCCAAAACCCACCTCAGGTATTACTTCAGCGGTCGCAATAAAATTAGGATCTGCCGAATATATACCGTCTACGTCAGTCCAGAGAACCACTTTTGGTACACCAAGAGCCGCACCTATAAGTACTGCAGTTAAATCAGAACCCCCTCGTCCCAATGTAGTGGTTCTCCCCTCTGTATCACTCCCAATGAAACCCTGAATAACAGGCACTGTCCCTAAATCTAAGAAAGGTATTACACCATCAGGAACTAGATGGCCAATAGCTTCAATATCTGGAACAGCAGAACCAAAATCCGAATCTGTACAGATGATATCACGAGCATCCAAACCTATAGATAACACTCCTTGAGATTTCAGAGCTGTAACAGTCATTTCAACCATTAGATCTTCACCAACTGCCATGAGTTGATCACTTAATTCAGGTAGGCCTGTCTCTGATTCTGGAAATTTCAACACAGACACTTCGTCCAAAATATGATCAATTTTATCAGCCACAGCGATTCGCTCCGGGCCCCCTTCAATCAGCTTTATTAGAGCATTTTGATGCCTGTTACGTAAATCTTCAACGAGTTTTGAAAGGCTGGTTGTCCACGAACCTTCATCTGAATTTGTTAGCAAATTGTTTAATGAGTCGCTAACACCAGCCATGGCCGAGACCACAACAACAGTAGGGCCAGTCTGATTTCTGATAATATTTGCCACAGCCTTGAGTTCTTCTGCGCCACCTACAGAAGTGCCTCCAAACTTATGGATGCAAGGAATAGAATCCTTTGAGTTGCTCATAATATCTTAGCTCAAAAATGCCTGATCTGAACTGTCACCACAGATACTTGTGTCTGTGAGAGTAGATCTGTTGGTCATATTAATCCTGTAGAAACGCCTTTTGCTCGACACAATTCAGCATTTAGGAGAGCAGCTCCGGCAGCTCCTCGCAATAAATTGTGGGAGAGCACAAAAAACTTAACATCCAGCACTTCACATGGTCGGACTCTACCTACGGTGACCGTCATTCCATTACCTATATCACGATCAAATCGAGGTTGTGGCCTATCCTCATCTTTTATTACCTGGAGAGCAGAATCTGGTGAAGTTGGCAAACCCCTTACCACCTCTGGGACCTCAAAGTCCTGAAGGGCTTCTGTGACCAATTTGAGTGAGGGAGAGCCAGCTAAGGAAACAGATACCGAAAGTAGATGGCCGTCCGAAACCGGAACACGGGTACATGATGCACTAACGAAGAAATTAGCTGTATCTAGAATCCCTTCATTAAAATGCCCGAGAATTTTCTGGGGCTCCTGGGCTAGTTTTTCTTCTTCGCCATTTATGAATGGTAGTATGTTATCCAAAATGATCCCAGCCGAAGGGCCAGGTTTGCCAGCTCCAGAAATTGCTTGGAAAGAAGTAGTTATTACACGCTCGATGCCAAATGCTTGATTCAAAGGTGCTAGAGCAAGGGCCAGGCCAGCGACAGCACAGTTAGGATTAGTAACCAAGCCTCCACCCCATGGTTGATCGTCCACCATTTTTAAGTGATTAGAATTAATCTCAGGGATTAAAAGCGGAACATCGGAATGCATACGATGTGCGGATGCATTGCTTACAACCAGATGTCCAATCTCCGCAAGATTGATCTCAATATCATATGCCACACCTGATGGGAGAGCAGAAAAAATTATGGGAGACTCCCACTTTGAATCTAGGGAGCTTAAGCGAAGGTCTGCCGCTTGATTGGGCAGAGCATCTTCGGACACCAGCTCGCCCAAAGTATGTCCGGCTGACAAGCCAGAAGCACCCACTTCTGCTAAACGAAACCAGGGATGGCCATCTAGAAGCTGGACGAGTTTTTGTCCTACTGTCCCAGTTGCTCCCAGAACCCCTACTGCAATCCTATCCTCCACCTGCTAATCTCCTTTGATATAGGTCAGCTCAAATGTGTAAAACTTTAAAAATCTTAACTCATCTATACTGAAATATGTTGATGCTTTAAAAGTATACCAAATCCTTATCTACCCCACTCCTCTGTGCGTAAGTAAGTTAAGCCATGAAAGATCTCAGCACGTCAACGTCCCGTAAACGGGTGCTCAGTGGAATTCAACCCACGGGCGAGGTTCATCTGGGCAATTATCTGGGTGCTCTTCGGCAGTGGGTTCATATGCAAGATGAGTACGAATGCTTCTATGTAATCGTGGACCAGCATGCCATTCTTGGAGACGGAGATCCTGCAGATCTCCCCACCCGTACGATAGATACAGCGATTAGTTTGCTTTCAGTGGGTCTCGATCCTGAAAAATGTACAATATTTGTCCAATCTGACGTTCCAGAACATCTAGAACTCCAATGGCTCTTTAACACAGTAGCTCCTGTGGGAGATCTGGAGCGGATGACTCAGTATAAAGATAAGGCCGCTAAGTACGATTCTATACCAGCAGGATTGCTCAACTATCCTGTTCTTCAGGCAGCCGACATCCTTATATACCGGGCGAACGCAGTGCCTGTGGGAGAAGACCAGAGACAACATCTGGAGATGACCAGAGATATTGCCCGAAAATGGAACGCCCGCTACGGCGAATTATTTCCTGAGCCTGATGCTATTATCCCGGAAGTGGGACGAGTCATTGGACTTGATGGGGATGCCAAGATGAGCAAATCTCTGAAAAATACCATCGGAATTCTTGCCGATGAAGAAGAAACTTGGAGTCGAATCAAGGGTGCAGTGACTGACCCTAAGCGTATTCGACGGGAAGATCCAGGAAGGCCTGAAGTCTGTAATGTCTATTCGCTTCACAAACTACTTTCAAATCCAGCAATAATACCTGACATAAAAGAGCAATGCATGACAGCTCAACGTGGTTGTGTTGATTGTAAAAGAATACTCTTCGACAGCATAATTGATGTAATCGCACCCATACGCAAAAAAGCTTTCTATTATCAGCAACATACTGATGAAGTATGTGACATCCTTAAGGCTGGAGCTACTCGCGCACGATCTATTGCGATTGATACTCTGTCAGAAGCCCGTGATAGGATGGGCCTAAACTGGACCTCAGCACTATAAAAGTTTTGGTAGATCTGTGGAACTAGAAGTCACTCAATACGGCACAAGGATATTCTGATTATGAACTTGGACTTATCAGGAGTTTTCATCCCCTGCACTACACCCTTCAGTTCTGTTACTGGCGAAATCGATATCACCGCACTCCGTATTAACTTTAAGACTTGGTTGACTCACTCCATAAAAGGCATTGTGGTTGGAGGTTCTACAGGAGAAGCTCTACTGCTTGATGAGAACGAAAGAACCCTGATAATAACAACTGCTAGAGATTTAATATCAGATGAAAGATTGCTGATTGCTGGCACAGGAGCTGAGTCGACACGTACAACAATTCGGTACTGCAAATTAGCTGCTGGGTGTGGCGCCGACGCAGTATTAGTCCAGCCTCCAGCCTTCTATCGCGGAGCTATGACTGACTCCGTCCTTTTAAATCACTACCTGGCAGTGGCTAAGGAGTCTCCGGTCCCGGTTATCGTGTACCAGGTCCCCCTCCATCTAAATACTATCGAATTTTCAAGTAAACTCCTGACAGATTTATCAAGCCTGGAAAACATTGTGGGAATGAAAGATTCGCGTGGAAAATTAGATATAGTGGGTGAAATAGTATCAAAGACTCGCGATGATTTTCAGATTTTGGTTGGGAGTGGAGCAATATTTTATGGTGGACTAGAGCTGGGTGCTGTAGGCGGTATACTGGCAGTGGCTTGCTTGGCTCCAGGACCATCAGTAGCTATTCATAAATTTTTTAAGGCTGGAAACTTTGCCGAGGCTGGGCGCATCCAAGAGATTATTGGACCCGTCCATAAAAAGATAGTAGGAAGCATGGGAGTTCCTGGGGTAAAAGCAGCCATGGATTTTATAGGACTCCAAGGGGGAGAACCTCGTCCACCTCTTAGGCCATCACCAGGACCTAGCAGAGATAAAATCCTAGAGGTATTAGAAAGTGCAGGACTGGATATAAAATCGGAATAATAGCCTAATCCTAAAACAGACTCGTTGACTCGATCCCCTTGGCCTTCTAGCTTCCATTGAAGGATCCGTCCACACAGAGCTCATTCCCTTAAGAATGGGCTTTTTTATTGTCCAGTAAGGCCATAGGGCCTACCCAAAACAGAAAGTATTACTGTGTCAGAAGGTGCTATAAACAGCCACTGCTCGGTGGTGGTAGGCTGTCAATGGGGTGACGAAGGAAAAGGTAAGATCGTAGACGTTCTGGCCGAGGACGTGAACCTTGTGGTTCGTTATCAGGGTGGTGCCAATGCAGGCCATACTGTTCACGTTGGAGATACAGAGTTTGTCTTACATCAAATCCCATCAGGGATTTTACATCCAGAGAAACGGTGTCTGCTGGGTAACGGAGTCGTCATTGATATCCTGGAATTCTTCAAAGAATACGATGATTTATATAATAGGGGAATTGATCTTGATGGCAGGATCGGCGTGAGTGAGCGAGCCCACGTTCTTATGCCTCACCACCTAATACTAGATCGCATCTCAGAGGATGAAGCAAAATATAAAATTGGGACCACTGGACGTGGCATCGGACCTGCCTATCAGGAAAAAGTGAGCAGGATGGGTATGAGGGTGGCCGATTTATATAACTCCAAGCGAGCCCGATCTTTGGTGGAAGAAAGTGCCCAAAGGGCTCAAGAAAAGATTGCTTCTCTGGGGGCCGATGTCGAAAAACAATTTGATTCGGATCTGGAATCCACCCTGGCTAATAGCAAACGTCTAGTAGAATTGGCCACAGACACTGGCCTAGAAATTATAGATGCAATCAGAGGGGGAGGACGAGTCCTTTTGGAGGGAGCCCAAGGCACAGCCCTCGATCTCGATCACGGAACATATCCGTTTGTAACGTCCTCAAATACTACCGCCGCCGCCGCCGCTACAGGCTCAGGGATTGGCCCTACGGAAATCGACACGGTGATAGGAGTAGTTAAAGCCTACACAACTCGAGTCGGAAACGGACCTCTGCCTACAGCTTTTGACGCAGCAATGAATGAAAAGATGCGCACTTTAGGCAATGAATTTGGAGCCACTACGGGACGACCACGCCGATGTGGTTGGTTTGATGCTGTGCTGGCACGCTATTCCGCACGAGTAAACGGACTTACCGGACTAGCTGTGACAAAGCTCGATGTTCTGGATACTCTGTCAGATATATCTATCGCTACTTCATACAGAACACCTGAAGGAATTATAGAAGAATTCCCAGCAAACACTTGGGATCTTGGCGATGTAGAGCCCATATACGAAACTCTCCCAGGTTGGTGTGAGCCTACAAATGGAGCCAGAACTATAGGAGATTTACCTGCTCCCGCTCGCCAATATCTAGACCGCATTGAAGAGCTTGCCGATACTCCTTTACGAATGATTTCTGTAGGTACTCGTAGAAGTCAGATCATAATGGTGTAGACTCTCGAGCCATAATCACCCAATTTTGAACTATTACTAAATTTCATAGGGAAATTGAAAAACACTATACCTTTCTGATCATTGAAGATGATGGGTAGCCAGCTATCAGGGGAGTGACTAAGAAAAACATATGTCTGTAAGAATTAGACTTCGTCGTATGGGCCGTAAGAAGCAAGCCCATTTTCGTATTGTAGTTGCTGATTCCTCCGCACCAAGAGATGGTCGCTTTGTTGATACCCTTGGGTATTACAAACCTCTAACGAGTCCAGCTCGACTCGTAGTAGACATTGATAAAGCCGACCTATGGATTTCCAAGGGCGCCGAACTCACGGACACTGTCCGCACACTTTTAAATAAAGCTCGCAAGGGTGGTGACAACTCTGTGGCTTTGGGCGAAATAGAACCTGAAGAGGCAAGGGCAATTAAGTTAGCAGCCATTGAAGAACTCAAGAAATCCGAGATAAAAAGTAGTACAGAAGAAAAAATCATAGAGGATCCAGCTGAAGAAGAAGCTGAAGAAGAAGCTGAGGTGACCGAGGAAGCCGAAGAAGAAGCTAAGGTGACCGAGGAAGCC
>CEUZ01197536.1_pt1 | contig 10977 bp, 15 predicted proteins | sample 361511 | NCBI WGS metagenome assembly CEUZ01 (sample SAMEA2622822, study PRJEB7988) | marine metagenome | biome: marine biome (ENVO:00000447); feature: surface water layer (ENVO:00002042); material: "saline water (ENVO:00002010), including plankton (ENVO:xxxxxxxx)" | depth 5 m
TCCTCTGTTTTTATAACTGCTTTTTGTAATTTATAATTCACATTTACAAGTTCAGCAGCATTTTTTGCTTGTTCAAGCGTTTCTGCAATAACAACAGCAACATGATCTCCTACAAAATTTACAGAGTCTTTTGCTAGCACAGGGTGAGGAGGGCATTTCATATCTTTTCCGTCTTGGCTCACAATTTTCCAACCGCAGATTAATCCACCAATTTTATCTTTAGCAACACAATCCCCAGTAAAAATATCTATTACTCCTGGAGCTTTCATAGCTTTGGAATGATCTACTTTAGTAATCTTTGCTCTTGCATGAGGTGAGCGAACAAAATAAGCGTAAGTCTGATTAGCTAGATTAATATCAGCGGTATATCTTCCCTTACCAGTAAGAAATTTTTTGTCCTCTTTTCTTTCTATTCTTGCTCCTACTAAATTTGCCATTTTTTCCTTACATTTTTGAAGCTACATCTTTAACTGCAGCTACAATACCTTGGTAACCAGTACAACGACATAAGTTACCTTCTAACCAATCCCTTATTTCTTGTTCACTAGGATTTTTATTTTTTTTCAATAAATCAACAGCACTCATAACCATTCCTGGTGTACAAAAACCACATTGTAAACCATGATGTTTTTTAAATGCTTCTTGCATCGGATGCATTTTTCCATTACTCGAAAGTCCTTCAATTGTAGTAATTTCACTGCCTGCACAATCAGCTACTAAAGTTGTGCAGCTTTTAACTGAGTTTCCATTTAGGTGGACGACACATGCTCCACATTGAGATGTATCACAACCTATATGCGTACCAGTAAGCGTTAATTTTTCTCTTAAAAAATCTGACAGAAGAGTATTGTCAGGTACATCTTTAGAAATCTTTTTTCCGTTAATACTTATATTTATTACTGTCATTATTATCCCCCCAAAAATAATACTGAGTAATTAATTTATTAGAACTTAATAATAGAGATAGTTCAACCAGAATTTAACGTGAAACAAAATAAAAAATTGCAACTATGAGTAGAATTGAAATTATAATTGTAGAATAAATATACTTATTTAAAAAGTTAGATTTTAACTCTTTAACTCTACTTTCCTTAATTAATTTGTCAGTTTCTTCTCCCTCTTTTTTAATTGGAGCAACCAAATCTGCAAATCTCCCAAAAAAATAGTCTGACATTTTTTTGGCTACACCATTAATGAGTCTCGATCCTAATTGAGCTATTTTTCCACCCACATTTATATTTACTTCGTAAGTTAAAATAGTTTTACCATCTTCTTCTATTAGTTTTACGTTAGCACTACCATTTGCAAATCCTACTGATGACTGACCTTCTCCTGAAAGAGTGTAGCTTTGATTTATTTGTATATTTGATAAATAAATAATGCCAGAAAATGTAGCATTCATAGGGCCAATTTGATTAGTGGCGCTTGCATTAAAAGAAGTACTACTTTTTTTTTCAAAAAAATCGCATCCAGGAATGCACTTTTTTAAAATATTAGGATCATTTAAAGCCTCCCACACTTCTTCTTTCTTTACATTAAGTTTATATGATCCCTCTAGTTTCATAAAAAGAAGTAAATAGTATATAATAAATTATATTATGGATGACAGCACAAAAAAAGAATTACAATCAGCAGTTTTTGAGAGGCTAATACAACATTTGCGAGAAAGAAAAGATGTACAAAATATTGATATAATGAATCTCGCTGGGTTTTGTAGAAACTGTTTATCTAAATGGTATCGAGAAGAAGCTGAAAAAAAAGGAATTAATATTTCAGATCCCGAAGCCAGAGAACATGTGTATGGGATGACCTACAATGAGTGGAAGAGAAAGTATCAAAAGTAATTTTTTATTGAGTTTACCTAAGAACAAAGTACATAGTTAATAGAACTAACACCATCAATAAAATAGATCCTGCAGTATAGTATTTTTGATTTTTTAAAGCCTTCATTTTTTCTGCAGTGGATGTCTGCAACTCTTCTGTGTAGTATTCTTTTTTTTTCATAATTGAGTTTTTAAACTTTATTTATATTTTCTATTTTATAAGGAAAAATAGTTTTTGAATTTTTAGTATTTTTTATAATTGGCAAAAAAAGTCCCAATGTATATAAAATAATTATTATTAAAGAAGTAATAATCAAAGTTTTTACTGCGTTAATTTTCATACTTAATTATTTTTCTAACAATCTTGGAAACAATTCCACAAAGTTGCAAGGTTTATGCTTAATGTTTAATTGATATTTTAATATTCCATCCCAAGCGTCTGTAACACCTCCTGAAGATCCTGGGAGAGCAAATATGTATTTACCGTTTGCTAAGACAGCGCAAGCCCTTGACTGCATGGCTGATGTCCCTATGGTTTTATAACTTAATTCTCTAAATAATTCTCCAAAACCAGGAATTTCTTTGTCAGCAATTTCTCTAATTGCTTCTGGCGTAATATCACGTCCAGTTAAACCGGTTCCTCCTGTAGTAATAATGACATCTAAATCTTTCTTTTTTATCCAATCAGATAAAATTTTCTTTATCTTTTCCTTTTTATCTTTTACTATTTTTCTGTCAATTAAATTATGATTTTGTTCCTTTATTTTTTTTACCAAAATTGCACCAGATTTATCAGTATCAATTGTTCTAGTGTCAGTTACGGTTAATAAAGCTATGTTTACTTGCATAAAAGTATTATAAGGCAAACAACGGTGAATTTGCTAGCAATATTATTTTTGGTAACAGCAGTATTGTATTCTAGTGTTGGTTTTGGTGGTGGATCAACTTACTTAGCTTTACTTTCAATTTGGGGAATTCCATATTTTATACTTCCCGTAGTCGCGCTATCTTGTAATATTATTGTCGTTTCAGGAAATTGCTTTAATTATATAAGAACAGGTAATTTAAATTTTAAACTTTTATTTCCATACTTAGTTGGTTCTATTCCCTTAGCTTATCTAGGAGGTTCTTTACCTATAGAAAAAAAACTATTTGAAATATTACTTTTTTTAGTTTTGATAGTAGCGGGAACTTCATTGCTGTTAAATTTTAAATCTTACGACGATAAAGAAGAAAGCTACAGAAAAATTCCATTTTCAATTTCTGTTTTTATTGGCGCAATATTAGGATTTATTTCAGGCGTGGTAGGAATTGGTGGAGGTATATTTTTAAGTCCAATTTTATTTTTAGCTAGAGCAGATAAACCTCAGCATATTGTAACTACTACATCATTATTTATTTTAATTAATTCAGTTTCTGGATTAATTGGACAGTTAACGAAAAATACTATTTTCTTAGAAATGCAAAACTATTGGTACTTGTTAGCCATAGTTTTTGTAGGAGGTCAGCTTGGAAATTTTCTAAATTTAAAAATATTTCCAACTCGTTTTTTGGCTTTAGTTACAGCCTCACTCGTCCTTTTTGTAGCCATTAGAATGGGAATTCGTCTTTTAATCTAAATTTTTTTTAGCAAAAGGGTGTTTTATAGATATTTACTTCAGGTTGAATCTCTGTTTATTATACCTTTTATAGGGATAAAAACATGGCAAGCAAAGTTTACATAGCAGCAAAAAAGGAAAAATTTGTATTTAGAAGTATCAATGTACTTGATCTAATAAAAAGAAATAAATTAGAAGAAAAAAGAGAAAAAAAAAATACTATAATTATTGCTGCAGCAGCGATATCCGCTTTAGCCGTTTCAGGACTAATAATATCGCTTTAGTCTCAAACAAAAAATTAATATTAATAATTAGTGAAATGGACTATTAGTTACACAAAATGAGAAAATTTTATTATGTAGAATTATTGAGATTTTTCAGCGCACTATCTGTTTTAATTTATCACTATCAACATTTTTTTAAACCCCATTCTACATTTTCTTCAATAGATGTTTTGCAGGAAAAATTTATTCAGCCTTTTTATTCATATTTAGAAATCCTCTATAACTATGGAAGTTATGGTGTGCCAATGTTTTGGTCTATATCGGGGTTTGTTTTTGCATTTGTATATTTGGGAAGACAAAAAGATATCACAGGAAAAAAATTTTTCATAAATAGATTTTCAAGATTATATCCATTGCATTTTGCAACATTGATCATTGTCGCTTTATTACAAATAGTAAATTACAAATTTTCTGGAAGTTTTCAAATCTATGCACTAAACGATATATATCATTTTTTTCTTAATTTATTTTTTATATCTGGCTGGGGTTTTGAAAAAGGATATTCTTTTAACGCACCAATTTGGAGCGTTTCGATTGAATTAATTATATACATGCTATTTTTTTTCACAATAATTAACTTGAATAGATATAAAGTTAAATTTGCTTTGCTTATATATCTATTGCTTTTAATAGTAGATAAAACTGAAATTGCTGGAGGTGATGAAAGCGTTATCGCTCTTTTTGTTGCTTGCGGAAAATTATTTTATTCTGGTGTTATTGTTTTTTTACTTTATGAAAAAGTTGAAAAAAAATTATATCTTATTTTTTTATCAATATTTTTAATTATTGTGTCTTTTGTTGGTAACTTTAAAATGTTTTTATTTTTCCCCTCGATGTTGTTATTTTTTGCAGCATTAGAAATTTTTATTCATGATAAATTTAAAAAAGTCTTTGAATTTTTTGGCAACTTAACTTACGCTATGTATCTTCTTCATATACCAGTTCAGCTTTTAATCATCTTTACCTTCAATTATTTTAATATTTTCGATGAAATTTTTATTAGCAATTATTTTTTCATTTTCTATATTTTCTTAATGATGCTACTATCTTTTCTATGCTTTAAATTCTATGAAAGGCCTTTGTTTAATAAAATTCGGTCTTCTTTTTCTTAATTTTTTACAATATAAATCAATGACAATTATTAATAATCAAAAAACTTATGAAAATAAATAAATGTAGAAACTGCAAAAGTACTAATCTAATAAAGCTTTTTTCCTTGGGTAATTTATCTTTCACAGGTAAATTTCCCAGAAGAAATAAAACTATTAAAAAGGCTCCTCTAAATTTAATGATGTGTGCAAAATGTCGTTTAGTTCAATTGGCTCATAATTATAATCTTAAATATTTATATGGTCCTGATTATGGTTATAGGACTGGAATTAACGTTACGATGAAACGTCATGTATCAAAAGTAACAAGACTGCTTACAAAAATGACTAATCTAAAACAGAATGATGCTGCATTAGATATTGCCAGCAATGATGGCACTTTATTAAAACAATATCCAAAAAATATAATTACCTTTGGCATAGATCCATTAGTAAAAAAATATATAAAAAATTATAGTAATATAAATTTCAAAATTTCGGATTTTTTTTCACTAAGTAAAGTTTTAAAAAAGACAAAAAAGAAGTTTAAAGTGATTTCTGCATTAGCAGTTTTTTATGATTTAGAAAATCCAAATAAGTTTTTAAGTGAAGTGGAATCTATTTTAGACGATGATGGAGTTTTTTTAATAGAAATTGCAGAATTATTATCAATGTTAAAATACAACATGTTCGACGCTATATGCCATGAACATCTAACTTATTATACTTCAAAAGTGGTGGTTGAAATGTCTAAGAAAAATAACCTTAGAGTATTTGATATCAAGGTAAATGATATAAATGGTGGTAGCACACAATATTTTATTTGTAAGAAAAATGCGATTTTTAAAGATAAAACTAATAAAATAAAAAAAATATTAAATGAAGAAAAGAGATTTAAATTAGATAAAAAGGATACTTATTTAAAATTTATTTTAAATATTAATAAGATAAAAGAGAAAGTGATTAAAATTATAAAAAAAGCAAAATTAAAAAATAATAAAATTCATGGATATGGAGCATCCACCAAAGGAAATGTTATTTTACAGTATTTTGGGATAGGCAAGAGAGAAATTGATTTCATAGCAGACAGAAATCCAAAGAAATATAATCAATATACACCAGGCACAAACATAAAAATAATTTCTGAAAACAAATCAAGAAAAGCCAAGCCAGATTACTATTTTGTTTTACCTTGGCATTTTAGGCAAGAAATTTTAAAAAGAGAGAAAAAAACAATATCCAAGGGAAGTAAATTTATTTTTCCATTACCTCAACCTAAAATATATCGCTAAATATATTTTACCTTTCTTTACTATAAATTCTATCAAATAACTTTTCAAAATGTTCTTGAAAATAAAAATCATATCCGTCTCCACCATTTGGATATACTAGAGGAAAATTGGGACCAGATTCAAGAAGTCTTGGAACTTTTATAGCCTCAGCTAATGCAAACCCTAAGGATAAATTTCCAATAAGTAACCTACAACTTTTTATTATTTGGGCCATTTCTAAAAAATTTTTACAATTATGAAATTCTAGATTTATTATTTCTTTTTTCAGATCTAAATATTCATTTTCTAAACCCAAAAATAATATATTTTTATATTTGTTTAGAAATTTATAATTTATTAAATAATTTTTTCTTCTAGAGCTTCTAGTAATAATAATTTTATTTTGGATATGATTATGAGGAGACACTTGAACATAAGATTCATTTAAATTGGCATGTATTCCCGTTAAGTGAAAATACCATCTTACGGAGTCTAAATTAAAGTTTAATGGCAATTCTCTAAATATATTTAAATTAACGTCTATATTTTGATTTGAATATTTTTCAGCAATATTTATAAATTTTTGTTCCTTTAATAAAGGTAACATCATATTTATAGCTTTATCATTTAGATAAAATTCACCAAAAGGGTGAGATCTATCCACTACATGATCCGGCAAGCGTTTGTTTGCTTCAATGTAGTAGTTACATTTCTTAGTTTTAGATATTTCTTTAATTAAAGGTAACGCATTTATTACATCACCCAAGTGTCCGGAGTGTAAAAAGTTTATTTCATCTTTTTTTTGAAGAGAAAGATTAATTTCATTTAGTTTTATTTTGATTTTTTTATCATATAAATTTTTGTTTTTAATTATATTTTCCTCATCTTTTAATTTACTGTATTTTTTTTTATCAAAAATTTTTAGCAATATTTTTTTAATATTCATACTTTATTATACTATCATTTTATTCATTTATGTTATATTTGTTCATTAAGTTTAAAACTAAAATTTTAACTATGGAAGTTGTTGATAAAAAGTATAATTTTCTTAAACCAATTAAGACATCAAACCTAACAAGGCTTGGCAGAAACCATGACGGAGGTTACGTTGTCGATTTTGAAATAGTTAAAGGGTGTAATACTTTAATTTCATTTGGTTTAGGGCCTGACTGGTCATTTGAATTAGATTATATAAAAAAAAATAAAGAAATTAAAATTTACATGTATGATTATACTGTAAGTAGTTATCCGTATATCAAAGACATATGGAAATATTTTAGAAGATTTATAACTTTCAGGGCTTCATTTGAATCGATCTCAAATAGAGTTAAATATTTATACAATTATCAAAAATTTTTAAATTCAAAAAATGTAAATTTTTTTAAAGAAAAAATTACTTTTCCAACCGAAAATAAAATTGATACCGATATTGAAAAAGTTTTTTCGAGAATAGACAAAGAAGAAGAAGTTGTACTTAAAAGCGATATTGAAGGAAGCGAATATAAAATAATAGATGAAATACTTAAATATTCAAATAGAATCAAGATGCTGATCTTCGAATTTCATTGGATAGATGATAAAGAAGAAATTTTTTTGCAATCTGTAAAAAAACTTAAAGAACATTTTGATATAATTCATATTCATGGAAATAATCATTATTCCAAGCTAAATACAGGTCTGCCCATTATTTTAGAAATAACTTTATTAAATAAAAAATATTCACCTAAAAATGTTGAGTATATCAGTAGTTTTCCAATTAAAGATCTAGATTATCCAAATAATCCATACAAGGACGATTTAATAATTAACTTTCAAAATTAAGAAACTGTAATTTAATAATAAACTTGAAATTAAGTTTGCAGTTTGTAATAAGTAGAAAGGTAATTAAACTCATGGCTGGGTAGCTCAGTTGGTTAGAGCACTTCACTCATAGCGAAGAGGTCGGTGGTTCGATCCCACTCCCAGCTACCATTTTTATAAAAACAGTGATTAAAAAATTTTTACAAAAAATATTTAAAACATTTTCTTACGGTTTTTTTCTTAAAATATATGGTAAAATTGAAAAACCCATACAAAATATTGACGATCATAGAATTACAACTAAAGTTGTGAGTCCAAACGATGATTTAAAATACAAAGTATATAAAATTATTGATGGTAGGCTGTATACAGATCGTGTACACGATACCGCTGTAATACTTGATGATAAAATTATAGAGGGACCATCTTTTCAGTTAAGATATACACATGATTCAAAAGTTTATAATTCAAAAGCAAAAGATAATATTGTTTTAAAAAAAGGAACTCCGAGAAGATTAAAAAAGCTAAAGGGCACAGTTTTGTCTTTATTAACTGGAGGAGGGGGGAATAATAATTATTGGCACTGGTTATATGATGTTTTGCCGAGATTTGCATTATGTAGCAAATTTATAGCTTTAAAAGAAATAGATTATTTTTTACTACCAAATCATCTAGATAACTTTCAAAACGAGACACTAAATTTATTAAATATTCCAAAACATAAAAGACTTTCAAGTGAAAGATTTAGACATATAAAAGCTGATAAATTAATAGTTACAGATCATCCGGTGGCGATTACTGGCCATGCTTCAGAAGATATGCAAAATATTCCTATTTGGATTAGCAAATGGTTAAAAGAAAGTTTTATCAATCAAAACATGAATCAAAACAACAAAGTCAAAAAAAAGATTTATATAGACAGAGGGGATAAAATTTCTAACAACCAACTACAGAGAAAAATAATTAACGAGGAGGAAATAAAAAGCTATTTAATAAAAAATAATTTTATCATGGCGAGATTACACGATATAAATTTTATAGAACAAGTGGATTTATTTAATAAAGCCGAATGTATAGTGGGACTTCATGGCGGAGGGTTTGGAAACATATCTTTCTGTAAATCTGGTACAAAAGTTATAGAGTTAAGAAACTCTACTGCAGGCCCAGTAATTGAAAATCTTGCTAAGAATAATCAATTAAATTACGAATCTATAATTATTAAGCCAAGCAATAACAATTTTCCTAACCAGCAGGGGCATATTCAAGTGCCTATCAATAATTTAATTAATGCATTAAAAGATTAAAAAGTATGAAGAATTTGAAAATGTTCTGCATAAGTTTAGAACCTAATCATTATAGTTTCATAAAACAATTAGAATACATACCGGTAGGATTAGGAGATAAAAATTTTGATGACAAATGGCTAAAAGACAATTCTGGAATTAATATTTCGAAAAAGAATAAAAATTATGGAGAATATACATTCCACTACTGGATTTGGAAAAATTATATGGACCAGTTAAACGAAGATTGGATCGGATTTTGCCAGTATAGAAAATTTTGGAGTACAAAGAATTATAAAACTGAAGATATAAACTTAAATAGTTTAAGCACACAAGTATTAAGAGAAGTTCCTGAAAATTTTGATAGATATGAAACAATCTTAGGAAATCCAATTTTCGTAAATCAATTTAGGACAATGAAATTCATCAAAAAAGGTATAAAATTTTTTGCTAAAAAACCATATGCAATTTTTAGTAAAAAAGGAAGAAATCTTAATTTTCATTTTGATTTTATGCATGGTGAAAATAATTTAAATAATGCTATAGATTTGCTTGATCAAGAAAATAAAGATGATTTTAGAAAATTTGTAAATACCGAAGTATCTTTCAATCCTCATAATATGTTTATCTGTAAATCAAAAAAAATATTGAAAAATTATTACGAAGATCTTTTTCCTTGGTTAGAAAAATGTGAAAAAATATTTGGTTTTGATAATTTAGAGGGTTTTGGAAAAATAAGGATCTACACTTTTTTGGCAGAAAGATTTATGCCATATTGGTTTAGAAAAAACACTAAATATACAACAATTCCAATAATTTTTTATGATATAAGAAGAGATCTTAATTAAAAACCTTTATAGATTTTTTTAAAATCATGAAAAGTTTTTAATTTTTTATCTTTCTTGGAAACCACAGGTTTTTTAATTGGCCATCTTGCTTTCAAAAATTTATCATTCCATAATATTCCATCTTCATATTCAGGATAATAATAATTAGAGAGCTTATAATAAATTATATTTAGCTTAGAGAAGCTGTAGTAAGCATGAGCAAAACCTTCTGGAATATATAAAGATTTACAATTTTTTTCAGACAATTCTATTCTAAAACTTTTACCAAATGTTTTTGATTTTCTTCTTAGATCAATAACGTAATCCAAAATCTTTCCTTTTAAAACGCTTACAAATTTGGCTTGCTTGAATTTAGACTGAAAATGGAAACCTCTTAATACATTTTTTTTTGACGTAGTGGCATAATCAAAAATCAACTCATCCCATTTAATTATTTTTTTTCTAAAAGTTTCTCTTAGATATCCACGTTGATCTCCGTGTTTTTTTTGTTGTATAATTTTTAGACCCTCAAATTTTGTGTTAATTATTTTCATTAGCTATTTTATTAATTTTTTTAATTTTGACAAATTCATAGAAGGTTTTAAAGGAAAATTATTAGATGAATTTTTTTTATTAAATATTTTCTTTACACTAGGATTATACTTCTTTGCAAAATTATAAACCGTTCTAGTGGGACCACCTATATTAATTATTCCTTTTTTGTCTAATATTTTAACTAAAATCTTTGCTAAATCGTCATGAAAAATAAAATTTAATTTTACATTTGTGAAAGCTTTTTTATGGATAAACGGTTTTTCTGTCATGCAAACTCTTAATATTAAAGAATTTTTATACATTTGAACTGCACATTCACCACCTAATTTAGACCACGCATAATTGTTCCACGGCAAAACAGCATCATCTTCTTGATAGTTTCCTTTAGTACCAGGGTACACATAGCTTGTTGAAAAATATATTAATTTTATTTTTAATCTAGAGCAGA
>CEUZ01159715.1_pt1 | contig 10976 bp, 9 predicted proteins | sample 361511 | NCBI WGS metagenome assembly CEUZ01 (sample SAMEA2622822, study PRJEB7988) | marine metagenome | biome: marine biome (ENVO:00000447); feature: surface water layer (ENVO:00002042); material: "saline water (ENVO:00002010), including plankton (ENVO:xxxxxxxx)" | depth 5 m
TAAAAAATTTAAACCAGAATGGGCCCCTGGTACCATAAAGGTAGCACTGGATGAACTGGACCAAGCCCGCAAACAATTCCTATCAGAACTTTTTCCGGATTCAAACGGTGTTTTAGTCGCTGTACATAATAATTTTCGCGGTTATAATGTAAAATCTGAGTTGAAATACAGTACCAAGGTTTCATTAAATCCAAAAGAAAACCCGCGTGATTTTATTATTTGTACTGATTCTACAGACTTTGAAAAACTGTCTGTGGGAACTTATAATGTGGTTTTGCAAGATCGTCCCCCAGAGAAAGATAACGGAAGTTTGTCTTGGGCTGCATTTAGAAACGGGATTCGCTATGTTAATGTAGAAACCAGACTGGGTTGGCTGACCAAACAGAAAAAAATGTTGGAATTTGTCGAAGAAAGTCTACAATGACAGGTGTTGTTCCAATAATCCAAAAAATGATTCGCTGGCTGCCTTTAGTGCTGCTAATATTTCTTTTTATAATTGACCGGGAAAATTTAGTGCATGTGGTTACGTATATATTTATACTATTATCTTATACAGGAATCTTAGTATTGAAAATTTTATATGCAAAAAATAATTGGCACAAGGAGTTTGGGAATGAAAAACCTTAGAAGGAAACCGTATTGGGAAAATAAGGTGATCTCATGATAAGAATGAGCGAACTGGCAGATTATTTTCTAAGAATTTGGAGGCAAATATGAATAAAGTAGATATCAAAAGTTTAATGATCGGTATACTAGGTACAATTTTATTTTTTGTACTCAATGGTGCCGAAGAAGATGATAATCTGGGTGATATAGTAGTCAATTCCATCACGATTAAAGATGATGGACATGGCGGTTTTATTACAGCCTTCAACCAGGATCAAAAAAGAACCCTTTATCTTGGAACCGGCAAGGAACAAAATGGGTATGTTCAGACCTATAATAAATATGAACAGCCTACATCTTATATTGGCTCAAACAGAGATATGGATGGTGTTTTGGTACTTAATGATAGGTATGGCGCATTGGGATATACACGTTCTGGCAAACATTGAAACTGGGTGCATTAATTGTAATTCTAGTTCTATTTGCTTTTTTAAAGGCTAGAGGTCGATTTTATAAATATGATGATTAATAAAAAATAAGCAATTCTCATCACGGCTTTCTTTTAAAGAAATTATATTTCCAAAATAATTAACTGTCCAGTTTTTATAGACAAAATTAAAGTGGACTTTATATTTATATTTTATAACCGAAATGAATTTCGCTGTAAAAATAAAGATAGAAATATAAAATTTTAGAAAATAGAATAAATTGATAAGAATTATTAAAATTCAACCCTTTCTATCTAATAATAATAAATGAAAATAGCATTTCTAACCGCTGGCGGCATAGCACCCTGTTTATCAGCAGCGATCGGCGCTCTCATTGAAAAATATAATACACTAGCACCTCAAGCCGATATGATTGGTTATTTAAACGGTTATCGCGGCCTGCTCTTGGGAAAGTCAATCCAATTCCCGCAATCAGCCAAATCAAGGTTTGATATTCTCTATGATTTTGGAGGGAGCCCCATAGGTAACAGCAGAGTAAAACTAACCAATGCAGATGATTGTGAAAAACGAGGCTATGTTGATAACGGTGAAAGTCCTTTGAAGGTAGCTGCAGATCAATTGACAAGAGATAGAGTGAATATCTTGCATACTATTGGCGGGGATGACACCAATACTATGGCGGCACATCTTTCCTCCTATTTAAAAGAAAACGGGTATGATCTTACTGTTGTTGGACTTCCTAAAACTGTCGATAATGATGTATTTCCTATCACACAAACACTTGGTGCCTGGACCGCTGCTGAACAGGGGGCCATCTTTTTTGAAAATATTGCCAACGAAAATACGACAAGTACGCGCCAATTAATCATTCACGAAATTATGGGCCGTAATTGCGGGTGGCTCACTGCACAAACAGCATACAATTATCGTGAAAGAATGAAACAAAGGAATTTTTTCCCTGAACTACTGATTGATCAGCAACGATGGGATATAGATGCGGTGTACATTCCGGAAAAAGATTTTAATTTTCATACTGAAATAGATCGTTTAAGGGGAAAAATGGATGAAAAAGACGGGGTAAATATTTTTCTCAGTGAAGGTGCTGGTTTGGATACTATAGTGCGTGAAATGGAAGCTAAAAGTGAAAATATTCCCCGGGATGCTTTCGGGCATGTCCGCCTAGATGAGATTAACCCTGGTCAATGGTTTGCTAAACAGTTTGCAACAGAACTTAACGCGGAAAAAGTACTGGTCCAAAAAAGTGGTTATTTCGCAAGATCTGCAAAACCGAACCAAAAAGATCTTGATCTAATCAAAAAATCATCCTTTTTTGGGGCTGAAAAAGCTTTAAACAAGGAGAGTGGGGTTGCAGGCCTGGATGATAGTAATAATTCAGAATTGAATTTAATTGATTTTGATAGGATCAAGGGTGGCAAACCTTTTGATGCATCAATTAATTGGTATCAAACTTTGCTAAACGATATTGGACAACAATAAAACAAAAAGGAACTATATGTCATATTCATTAAAACCCGGTGTTGTCGCTGGAGAAGATTATAAAACATTATTAAAGGCAGCGAAACAAGGAGGATATGCACTACCTGCTGTTAATGCAGTGGGGACCAATTCTGTAAATGCCGTTATGGAAGCCGCAGCAAAGAATAAAGCCGATATTATTATTCAATTCTCAAACAGTGCCGGGCAGTTTTATGCAGGAAAAGGATTGGAAGATAGTTTTGAAGCTAAAGTTTTTGGCTCAATTTCAGCTGCACAGCATATTCACCTGCTGGCTGAAAAATATGGCATTTGCGTTGTGCTTCATACGGATCATGCCAACAAAGGTTTAATCCCTTGGGTTGATGCATTGGTTGATCACAGTGAAAAACATTTTGAAAAAACAGGTGAACCACTTTACAGCTCGCACATGTTGGACCTATCCGCTGAAGATATTGACTTTAATTTGTCAGAGTGTGAGCGTATGCTAAAGCGGATGGCACCTATAGGTATGAGTCTTGAAATTGAACTAGGTGTAACTGGCGGAGAGGAAGACGGTGTAGGTTCTGATGATGATATTGGTGCTGATAACCCATTACTTTATACGCAACCGGAAGATTGCCTGCGTGCTTATGAATTGTTATCACCCATTGGTCATTTTAGTCTGGCCGCTTCCTTTGGTAATGTACATGGCGTTTATAAGCCCGGTAATGTAAAACTTCGGCCAGAGATCTTAAAAAATTCTCAAGAACTGGTACAGCAAAGCTGCTCCACCGGATCGAAACCGTTGGATTTGGTTTTTCACGGCGGTTCCGGCTCTGAAAAATCAAAAATAACTGAAGCAATTTCATATGGCGTGTTTAAAATGAATATTGATACGGATACGCAATTTGCTTTTGCTAAAGCGGTAGGTAAATACGTGGAAGAAAATTCAAAGGCATTCAAATACCAGATAGATCCGGAAGATGGAACTCCTTATAAAAAACAGTATGATCCTCGGAAACTCTTGAGACTGGGTGAAGAGTCTATGATAGAAAGGCTGGATGAAGCATTTTCTGATCTTGGCTCTGCAGGTAAATCTTTGGCACAATAGTTCTAAAGGTCTATTTATAAAAGTCTTGTCCACCGGTCTCATAATCTGCTAAGAGATTTATTGATTCTATGCAGGGTATTTTGTTTGTGAAATGATGGATAGATTTTGAAATGAGTAGATATATATCACCATTACTATTTAGTGGTTTTATTTTTTGGAGCTGTGAAGAAAAGATTGAAGATTGTTTAGGTGACCCAGGAGGAACTGCAGTATATGATAGTTGCGGAGTATGTGATGATAACTCCACCAATGATTGTACGCAGGATTGTGCAGGAATTTGGGGCGGAAATGCTTTTCTAGATGATTGTGGAGCCTGTGATGAAGACCCGTCCAATGATTGTACTGTAGATTGTTTAGGTGTCCCAGGAGGAACTGCAGTATATGATAGTTGCGGAGTATGTGATGATAATTCCGCTAATGATTGCACGCAAGATTGTCTAGGTATTTGGGGCGGAAGCACTGTATGTGGATGCACTGATTCCGATGCAGTCAATTACAATTATCTTGCTACCTACGATGATGGCACATGTCAGTATGACACTGTAGAACTCAATATTCTCTGGGTAAAAACATATGGAGATATAGGGGATAAAAGTTGGTGTGTACGCCAGACAAGCGATAATGGATTCATTATTGCAGGTGCTAGTAATTATAACGGTCTTTTAATTAAGACCAATCCTGATGGTAATGTAGAGTGGCACCAAACATATGATAATTCAACTACATTGTACAGTGCTCGCGAAACATCTGATGGGGGTTTAATCGCAGTAGGATATTATGAGTGCGATACTTCGGCTGCATGTTATCCGGATATTTATATTTTAAAAACTAATAGTACAGGTATTATAGAATGGGAGAAAACCGTTGGTTCAGCAGGGAATAATAATGACTGGGCCCGAGACGTGATTCAGACTGCGGATGATAATTTTGTGATCACGGGCACTTGGAATGATAATGGAAATAATTCTAAAGCAATGCTTAGGAAGTATAGTAGTAGTGGTGAGTTAATATGGGATGAAATTTTTAGCAGTTCAGTAGCTAATGAGATTAACTCCATAATTGAGACATCAGATGGTAATTTCATTCTAGCAGGGTACACAGGAACTCAGCATGGTGATTATAAAGCTCTAATGATTAAAACTGATCCAAGTGGACAACAAATATGGAAAAAAAACATATCATCAACAGGGAGTACGGAGCTTTATGCAGTTTGCGAATCTCCAAATGGAGGATATGTTGGAGCTGGTTATTGTAATAGTTGGCGGAGTAATTATTTAGTAGAAAGAAATTCTTCGGGTGGTGGAGCCTGGAATAACTGTAATATTGTTGAACCTTCTGTAAGTGGCTATTATGATATAACACCTTCTTCCAGGGGTGGATATTATGTTATTGATGATAGGAGTACTTTAATGTGGATTAATGCACAAGGAGATATTCTTATGAGCAAAAGTATAGACAATGCAAATATGTCAATAATGGAACTAGATGACGGTGATATTGTAGTGGGAGGTTATGGTTTTATTGATGGAAATAGTGGTGGAACTCCCGCTCTGGCACGTTTATCCTTTTCAGATCAGTAGAATTATCCTTTTATACAACAGGCTTTGAATAAACAAACAAGATGGTATTATTGGACTGACCAGCCAAATCATACCATCTAATCAAGACCCTTTCACCCGGGTTTTTTGTTTGCTGGAGGATGGGTAGATAAATTTCAAGTATAAATAACTATGTAAATTGCATATAGAATGAAAAGGCAAAATCCGATGAAAAATAAAAAAATAATATCTTCTTTAAATAATATATTAGAATTAGAGCTTGCTGGCGTTGTGAAATACACTCACTATGCATTTATGGTCCAAGGGCCCTATCGTTTATCAATAGTACAGTGGTTAAGGACTCAGGCACAAGAATCTCTCGCTCATGCTGAAGCAGTTGGTGAGCATATTACTAGCCTAGGTGAGCATCCAACATTAAAAATAAGTGATATTTTAGAAACTCATAAACATTCAACAGAAGATATACTGAAAGAATGTTTAGAACACGAACGAACTGCGATTAAAGCATACTATGACCTATTAAAATCAGTCCAAAATAGATCCATAATGCTTGAAGAATTTGCACGCACACAAATAGCAGCAGAAGAGATGCATGAAGCAGAAGTAAAAAAAATGTTGAGAGATAATTTTTAATTGTAACAGGATTTTTATTGACCTTTAGCTAATGAGAGATACTCAAATTAAAAATAATGCACTAACATCAGGTATTACTAATGGCTTTTCCTAAATAATAGATATTACTATATAATCAAAATATTGAATAATAACTCAACTAGCCTCCGCCAATCAGTTTTTTTTTGTGGGGTTTTTGTTAAACTAATAATATCAAAAAAATAGAAATATGACATAAACGAATGGGAAAAAACAATTCACATAAATGAATTCAAGAATAATGATCAGGTCTTGACCAAGGCTAACAATGTAGAGATCCTATTGATTAAAAGTAATGATGAATATTTTGCTGTTACTTCAAAATGTGCTCATCTTGGCCTAGGGTTGAAGGGTGGCAAGGTGAATTCTGAAGAGAAAACCATCACATGTCCTTGGCATGATAGTCAATTTTGTCTAAAAACAGGAGAGACCAAGCAATGGGTTACAATGAGTGGTATAAAGAAATATCTATTATTCTTGATACCTAAAAAAACACCATTAAATACAACAACCTTCGATGTTAAAATTGAAGATAATCATTTGTGGTTAAAGCCTATTTGATTATATCATAATCATAACTCAAACAACGATATTATCAATCCCCACATTCGTGGGGTTTTTTTGTTTGTTGGATGTATATAAAATAATTAACAAAATGTAATTAATGGAAACATTAAGAATCAGGAATTGTATTTTTTATTAATATTATTAAATTATTAATCAATAAATGATCACTTTATAAAGTTATTTATCAAAATTTGTTTTATTTTTAAAAAAGATAAATTTATTATCAGTGAATTATGCACAACCAAGTATATAAAAAAGGATGAAACACTAATTTCCCAAGGCGATCTTGCTAAGGAAGCATATTCTTTTCAAATTGAAATATTGATTTCGCATTTTATGAATTCAAAGCAATATTTCTTGAGAAGCAGAATCCATTAGAAATAATTGAAGGATTATAAATGAAATCTTATATATTCATTTTTTTAATTTTCATTTCAGAATTTTCCACTGCTCAAATTGGAGAAGTTATCTGGGAAGATAATTTTAATGATCTAGATAACTGGATGAAAATCACCGGGAATGGATCCTGGGGCTGGGGCAATGGTGAACTGGAATTCTATCAGGAAGAAAATGTCGAGATAACTGAAGTTCCCGGTGAAACGGGCAATAACGCACTGGATATCATTGCCAGGGAGGAATCAGGACCAGGCATTGTTGACCAATGGGGGAATCCGTTATACTATACATCGGGGAAGGTGACCACAAAAGCAAAAATATCTATTAAGTATGGTGTGATAGAAACAAGAGTAAGAGTGCCAGACCTTGATCTTGGAGGATTGCCCGCTGTCTGGCTGCTTGGAATATCAAATCTCAATTGGCCGTATTGTGGTGAACTCGATATGATGGAAATGGGCTCTCGTCAAGATTTCAGAGATTTACATGATGAGTACAATGGTGGTAATGGTTCTGATAATTCAACTGTGAATCAAGTGGTCGGTGCCAATGCTATATTTTATGCAGATGAAGCTGTAACCTCAGAAAACCCATCCGGTGCAGCCAGTATTTCATGGGACCCGGATGGTGATTACTGTAGACCTTACTACAATTATAATAATCTAAACGATAGGTTCATCACGTATCGCATATATTGGGATTCAGATAGTATCCGGTTTACTGTTATTGATGATAGTGTTGAGTTTGATTTTTACACAGAACCATTTCCGATTGATAGTATTTCTGCTGAATTTCAGGAACCCTTTTACCTTATAGCCAATCTGGCCATAGGTGGATTATTTACAGATGCAGTTTATAATGGTGGAAGCGGATTGCCGATATCAATGCCTTTTCCTGCTCATATGTATGTTGACTACATTAAAGTGATGGAATGGAACGGGCAGGGGGAAGTTCATATCGGACCGCCTACGTTCCAAGGAGGGACCTTTGGTCTATTTACGGATACAACACCGATTGATAACGGTTTAGTAGCCGGTGATGATTCGGAAATCTACGTTTGGGAGGGGACCTTAATCGAAGGTAGTCTACAACCCTATGAAGGTGCAAATGGCATATCATGGCAAACTACCGGTTTAGGCTGGTTTGGTGCAGGAATTATGTCCATGCAACCGGTTAACCTATTCAATTTTAGTGAGGGAAATTTAAAATTCATGATCAAGATCCCGGAAAATATTTCATTCCAGATCGGCATTATAGATGCTTGGGGGAATCAGTCGTATGTTGAATTTCCGGCGAACCAAACCAAATACGGTCTTGTTAGGGATAGTAATTGGGGACAAGCATCAATTCCAGTGAGTGATATCCGTGGAGAGTTTATTGATTTAAGAATGTTGAGCTATGAGTTTGTCATTTTGGAGGTAAATGGTGCGGGATGCCAATTTGCACTGGATGATATTTATTGGGAAGGCGGTGGAACCGTAAGCGTTATTGAAAACGAATTTAGTACTACCCCAACTAGATTCAGTTTGAACAATAATTTTCCAAATCCATTCAATCCTGTTACTACCTTGAGTTACACCCTGTCGGAACAAGCCCATGTAACGCTCACGATCTACGATTTGATGGGCAAAGAAGTAACCGGCTTGTAGATATCACTCAAAAAGCAGGATTCAAATCAGTCCAATGGAATTCTGTAGACAGCTTTGGCAATTTGATGAGTGCTGGCGTCTATCTTTACCAGATACAGGCTGGGGATTATTTACAGACAAAGAAAATGGTACTACTAAAATAATTTTCCCCTTTTCGAAATATTAAGTCCCGCACTCTTGGGGTTTTTGTTTGTGGGCTGATTTCATGAATCGAAGTATTTATAACAGGAGTAATGATTTATTATTTATAATATTTTCTAAACGGAAGGCAATTAATGATCTCATTACACAATAGGACGACATATTTGTAATCAGGTTAAGCGAATAAAGAATAAAGATGTTTTTTTATATTATAGGTATTAATATTCTGATAAATATCTATTTAATATAAGGGTATGGTATAAAAACTAAGCTATAGGGAGATAGAAAAATGCATCAAAAAAAGATCACATTAACAGAACAGGAGATCCCAAAACAATGGTATAATATTGTCGCAGATATGCCTAATCAACCGCCGCCTATTCTTCACCCAGGCACTGGACAACCCGTAGGCCCTGATGATTTGGCTCCACTGTTTCCTATGGGGTTAATCATGCAGGAAGTATGTCAGGATAGATTTGTAGACATTCCTGAGCCAGTTTTGGAAGCTTTACAGATTTGGCGTCCGTCACCTTTAATTCGTGCAACTGGATTGGAAAAAGAACTAAAGACTCCTGCAAAAATCTATTATAAATATGAAGGTGTAAGTCCTACAGGAAGCCACAAACCAAACTCTGCAGTAGCGCAGGCATATTACAATAAAGCAGAAGGAATTATGCGTTTAGCGACAGAAACCGGTGCTGGACAGTGGGGTAGTAGCCTAGCATTTGCTGGTTCTATTTTTGGTCAGGAAGTGAAAGTATATATGGTCCGGATTAGTTTCGATCAGAAACCATATCGCAAGGCTTTGATGCAGACTTATGGTGCAGAGATTGTTGCCAGCCCTTCAACTGATACAAATGCAGGAAGAACAGTCCTAGAAAATACACCTGATACGCCAGGTAGCCTTGGTATCGCTATTTCTGAAGCAGTGGAAGATGCTGCTACAAGAGACGATACTCGCTATGCTCTTGGATCTGTCCTGAACCATGTTTTACTTCACCAGACCGTCATTGGCCAAGAAGCTATGAAACAGATGGAAATTGCTGGTGATTTTCCAGATATCATTATTGGTTGTGTCGGTGGTGGGTGCAATTTTGCTGGATTATCATTCCCTTTTGTTAGAGATAAAATCAATGGGAAAGATATTCGTTTTATTGCTGCAGAACCTGCATCATGTCCAACCCTTACAAAAGGTGAGTTCCGATATGATTTTGGAGATACTGCTCAGCTAACACCTCTATCCCCAATGTATACTCTAGGTCATAAGTTCGTTCCTCCACCGATTCACGCAGGTGGGTTAAGATACCACGGAGATGCACCTCTTTTATGTCAATTGGTAAAAGATGGGATTATGGAAGCAGAAGCTTATAGCCAAATAGATTGCTTTGAATCAGCTGTTTCTTTTGCAAAAACAGAAGGTATTGTCCCTGCACCGGAATCCAGTCATGCGGTCCATGGTGCGGTAAAACATGCAATTGAAGCACGTGAGTCTGGAGAAGAAAAAGTTATTCTTTTTAACCTTTCCGGGCACGGATATTTTGATATGTCTGCCTATACTCAATTCCTGAGCGGCAGTTTGGAAGATCATGCTATGACAAATGATGAAGTTGCTGAAAACTTAAAAGCACTGGAAGGACTACCTACAATATAAGCTACAGAATTTTCATAGCGATTCTATTATAATCTGATTTTCTTTAGTTTTAAAAACTGTGAAGACCTGCTTGTTATCATAAGATGGTAATAATATATGGTATTATTCTTATGAAAACACCTTCCGTATTGAGAGTGTTCTTGTGGTCTATGAATTCAGACTAGAATTAGGTAACATATTTTTTACCAATTCTCTATCAATTGATTTTCCTGTTGGGTCTAATTTTAGTAATTCATTAATGATCTTAAACTGTTTTTCACCTCGTTCATATACCTCTGAATATGGAATCTGATGGAAGGCTACCATAGAGTACCTCGGAATAAACTGTCCTGGATACATTCGTTCCAGTTTTAATTCTAAGGTTCTCTTTTTTTTATATTCTATATCATTTACATGATCACGCATTTCTATGTAATTCTCAATTGCCATATCTGCAATTGCATGTCCATTTTCTACCTGAGTAGCTGAAAAAGCATCAAAAATGGTTTTCCAGTCATTTTTATTCATGTCTATGAGTCCAGCCAAAATTGAACAGTCTTGAAATGATGCATTCATTCCCTGGCCGAAAAAAGGCACAATTGCATGTGCTGCGTCTCCAATAAGCAATGCTTTATCTTGGAAATGCCATGGTTTACAATAAACGGATGCAAGCTCACCGGTAGGATTATTTTGGAAATCTTCGATCAATGTAGGCATTAATTCCATGGTATCTGGAAATTGAGA
>CEUZ01107631.1_pt1 | contig 10973 bp, 12 predicted proteins | sample 361511 | NCBI WGS metagenome assembly CEUZ01 (sample SAMEA2622822, study PRJEB7988) | marine metagenome | biome: marine biome (ENVO:00000447); feature: surface water layer (ENVO:00002042); material: "saline water (ENVO:00002010), including plankton (ENVO:xxxxxxxx)" | depth 5 m
TCAAGCTTTAGCATTAGGTATAGGTAGCGGCGGAGGTAAAAACGCTGCAATTGGTATTGGAATGTGGTTGGGCTTGATTATGGCCTTTAATGTTTGGTTTATTATTTGGCCTAATCAAAAAAAATTTCTTGGTATAGTTGAGTGTTCCCCAGAAGAAAAGCCTGTGGCCTTAAAAAAATCTTTAATAGCTTCTAGAATAAATACTTTATTGTCATTGCCAATGCTGTTGTCAATGGTAGTAGCTCAAAATCTTTACTAATAATTATTAAGCATTATCTTTATCCTTAGCTATGGTTTTGTAGCTAACATTAAAATACTTTAATATTGGACTAGCCACAAATATGGACGAATAAGTTCCCACAATTACACCAATAATCATAGCTAATGAAAATCCTCTTAAAATTTCTCCTCCCAAAACAAAAATCGAAATCAAAGCCAAAAGCGTTGTTAATGATGTAATTATTGTTCTTGATAAAGTTTCATTTATAGAAGTATTAGCTATTTCGTCAATTTTTAAACTAGAAAATTTTGAAAGATTTTCCCTTATTCTGTCATAAATTACAACCGTATCATTCATTGAATATCCCACAATAGTAAGTACAGCTGCAACGATTGATAAATTTATTTCCAAAGACAAAAGTGAAAATAAACCTATCGTTATCAAAACATCGTGAAATATTGCTGCTATAGAGCCTATGCTAAATTGCCATTCAAATCTTACCCAAATATAAAAAAGCATAGCTCCCAGAGAGAGGGCTATAGCCAACAAGCCAGCACTTAAAAGTTCATTACTTACTTTTGGACCGACATTTTCTACTCTCCTAAAATTTACATCAGTTTGTAAATCTCTTCTAATATTATCTTTAATTTTTTTAATACTATTTTTTTCATCAAAACTTTTCTTCTCAAATTTAATCAAGTAGTCTCCTTTTCGTCCAAATTCTTTTACATTTAAATCTCCCAAATTCATTTTTGAAAAAGAAGAACGAACATCTGAAATGCTTACAACGTTAGAATCAACTCTTAGCTCAATTAAAGTTCCTCCCTTAAAATCTATTCCAAAATTTAATCCTTTAAAAGCAATCAAAAGCAAACTAACTGTAACCAAAAAGAAAGAGCTTAAATTAGCTAGCTTAAAAATACCTACAAAGTTATATTTTTGTTTCATGTTAAAAGTTTCCCTTCCTTATTCCTAAAAACAAGGATTGAACTTAAATGTCTAGATATAAAATACGCAGAAAAAAGTGTAGTAAGCAATCCAATTGAAAGTGTGACGGCAAAACCTTTTACTGGCCCAGTTCCAAATATAAACAATATGGTTGAGGCTATTAATGTTGTTATATTTGCATCTAAAATAGTTATAATTGATTTTTTAAACCCTAAGTCAAAAGCTTGAATATTTGAATTTTCTTTTTTTAATTCTTCTTTTACTCTTTCAAAAATTAAGACATTAGCATCAACTGCCATACCAACTGTCAAAATAACTCCGGCAATACCCGGTAGAGTTAGTGTGGCCTCTAATAACGTAAGAATACCAAGCAACATTAACAAATTAGATATTAGTGAAAAATTAGCAATGAGTCCGAAAGATTTGTACTTGAAGGTCATAAAAAGAATTACGAGTATAAATCCCACTACCAAAGAAATTGAGCCAGCTTTGATTGAATCTTTGCCAAGGTCAGGTCCTACCGTTCTTTCTTCCACCACTGACAATGGTGCCGGTAGAGCTCCAGAGCGCAAAAGAAGAGCAAGATCAGTTGCTTCTTGAAAAGAAAAGCTTCCAGAAATCACTCCGTTTCCTCCGGTAATTGAGTCTTGAATAACTGGAGCACTAATTGCTTCATCGTCAAGTATAATAGCAATTTTTTTTCCAATATTTTTTGTAGTTACCTGACCAAATCTTTTGGAACCTAATCTGTCCAATGTAAATGCTACAATAGGTTGATTATTTAAGTTGTCATATTTTGGCTGCGCATCTATAAGATTGGAACCACTCAAGATTACTCTTTTACTAACTGAAATTTTTTCATTTGTGTCTTGAAGTACAAAGTTTTCAGTACCAAATTCACTTGAACTGTCCGTAACTAGTCTAAAAGTTAACTGAGCTGTTTTTCCTATAAGCTCCTTAATTCTCTCAGGATCTTTTACTCCTGGCAGCTCAACCAAAATACGGTTACTTCCCCTCTTTAAAATTGAAGGTTCTTTTGTTCCAATTTCATCAATTCTTCTTCGAACAATCTCTATTGACTGATCAACGGCAGCAGATCTTAAATTAAGGACTCCATGTTTAGACAAAAAAATACGAATTTGACCATCTAAAAATTTATACTCAAATTCAAAAGAGTTAAATTTTGTTAAAAAAGAATTTATATCACTATTTTCTCTTATATAAAAAATTTTTTCAAATTTTTTTAAATCTTGATCGTCAATATTAAACTGAATAAACTTTTTATTAACAGAAAAATTATTAAATTGTATTTTATTTTCCAAAAGCTTTTTTTTTAATGGAATTACTTTCGATTGAATCTGGCGTTTTTCCAGAGGCGAGCTATCTACTTCTAGAAGCAAATAAGATCCCCCTTGTAAATCAAGACCTAAATTAACCTTTTTATTAAAAAAATAACTTTGATTTTCATTAGTTTGAAAAAAATTTGGTATAGCAAATATACTTATAAAAAAAAATGTTAAATATATAAATAAAATTTTTGTCTTTGAAAAATTTAACACGGAAAAATTATTTTTTTACTTCTTTTTTAAGGTGACTCTGAACTGTATTCTTAATCACTTGAACGTTTACATCGTTTGAAACTTTTACTTCTATCCTGTCGTCATCAAAAACTCTTTCTACCGTTCCTATAATCCCGCCCGAAGTAATAATTTCATCACCTCTCTTGAGATTCTGAACCATGAGTCTGTGCTCTTTTACTTTTTTTTGTTGAGGCCTGATTAAAAAAAAGTAAAAAATTACAAAAATTAAAATCAGGGGTATAAATTGTGCAAATTGTGAGTTCATATTCACGAATAAATATATTAATAATTTTATTTAAACAACTTATTTTTAGAAAAATACTTAAATTTTCTCTAAATTATTCATGTATGGCCTTAGTATTTCTGGTATTGTAATGCTTCCGTCAGAATTTTGATAATTTTCCATAATTGCAATCAATGTTCTTCCAACAGCCAAGCCAGAGCCGTTCAAAGTTCCTACAAAATCTGATTGGGCATTATTATTTTTGTATTTGGCTTTCATTCGTCTTGCTTGAAACTGCCCACATGATGAACAGCTTGAAATTTCTCTGTATTTATTTTCAGAGGGAATCCAAACCTCTAAATCTATAGTTTTTTCTGCGCTAAAGCCCATATCCCCTGTTGATAAAAGAACAGTTCTGTAAGGAAGTTTTAATTTTTTTAATATTTCCTCAGCACAATTTTTCATTCTCTCCAATTCTTTAAGGCAGTTGTCTGGTTCAACAATGCTTACCAATTCAACTTTATAAAATTGATGTTGCCTAAGCATTCCTTTGGTGTCTTTTCCATAACTTCCCGCTTCTTTTCTGAAGCATGCTGTTGATGCAACCAACCTCATTGGAAGAGAATTTTTATTTACTGAGCTATCTCTCACCATATTTGTTAAAACCACTTCCGCTGTTGGAATTAAAAATTTTCTAACCTTTTCACCTTCAAGCATGATCTCAAACTGATCATTTTCAAATTTTGGCAGCTGTCCTGTCCCAAACATTGTACTTTCTGAAACTATCAAAGGCGGAGAAATCTCTTGATAACCAAATTCTTTTGTGTGGACATCAATCATAAAATTAGAAATTGCCCTTTCAAGTTCTGCTAGTTTTCCTTTAAGAAAAACAAACCTAGCTCCCGATGTTTTTGTTGCTAAATCGAAATCTATTAAATTTAAATTTTTTCCTATTTCGTAATGAGATTTTATTTTAAAATTAAATTTCTTAATTTTTCCTGTTTTTTTTAATTCTTTGTTTAATTTTTCATCTTTACCTATTGGAACATCATCCAATGCAATATTTGGAAGAAATTTTAATACTTTATCTAACTCTTCTTTTGATTGTTTTTGAAGAATTTCTAGTGATTCAATTTCCTTTGATATTTTTTTGGATTTTTCAAACTGCGCTTTATCTTTTTTTTTTGATATAACTTTCTTTTCTTGTTCTAATTTTTCTTTTTTTTGTATTATTTCTCTATTTTTTTTATCTAAATCTAATAAATTCTTAAAGTTTATTTTTAGATTTCTATCCTCAAGTTTTTTCTTAAAAAACTCTGAATTTTCTCTAATAGATTTAATATTATGCATTATTTTTCTTTTCGGTTATTTTTACAGATAATATAGACAATTCATACAGTATCAACAAAGGTATTGCTAAACCAATTTGTGTTACCGGATCAGGAGGTGTTAATATCGCTGCTGCTGCAAAAATTATCACAATAAAATATCTTCTTCTTTCCTTCAGATATTTAGAATCAATTGTTCCAATTCTAGCAAGTAAATTTAGTAATACTGGCAACTGAAAGCTTAAACCAAAAGCAAAAATTAATCTCATAATTAAAGATAAATATTCATTAACTTTGGCTTCTAGTTGTATTGGGAGAGTATTTAGTTGACCTGATGTTTCAAAGGATAAAAAAAATTTTATTGCTAAAGGCATAACCAAATAATAAACCAGCATACCACCTAATAAAAATAATATAGGTGTAGCTATTAGGTATGGTAACAAGGCTTTTTTTTCATTTTTATATAAACCGGGAGCCACAAATTTCCATATTTGTGTTAAAATTATTGGGCTTCCTAAAAAAATTGAAGCAAAAAAAGCAAGCTTTAAATATGTAATAAAAGTTTCATGGAGAGCTGTAAAAATAAGCCTTCTCTCAACACCGTCATTTTTTACAGCTTGAGCGTAAGGTTCTACTAAAAAATTATAGATATTTTCAGCAAAAATATATCCGATTACAAAGATTATAAATATAAATATTAATGAATTAATTAGTCTAGATCTTAATTCAGCAAGATGGCCAGTAAATGAATTTTGATCTGATTTTTTTTCACTCATCTAATTTTTTATCTTTAGGTTTTTTTGAATATTTTTCTTCAACAGAGGTTTCTGGATCAACTGTTTCGTTAACTTTTTGCTGAATATCTGCAAAATATCTTTTTGTTGATCCAATCCAATTTCCAATTTTTTTTAAAACTACAGGAAAGTCTTTTGGACCTATAACTAATATTGCTACTAAAACAATAATTAGTAATTCAAACCATCCAATTTGTGGCATTGGTAATTATTTCTTTTGAGAATTAGAATCTTCGTCTTTTTTGTCGTCTATCGTTGTTTGATTGCTATCATCGGAAGTTTGATTGCTATCACCGGAAGACATTCCTTTTTTAAAACTTTTAATTCCTTTTGCAACATCTCCCATTAGGCTGGAAATTTTTCCTCTACCAAACAGTAGCACAACAAGAACAACGACTATTGCTATTTGCCAAAAACTTATACCCATGAACCCATCCTATACAATAATAACGACTAAATAAATAAGTTTATTCTTCTGTTTTAGGGGACTGTTTTATTACTTCATCAATATCTGAATAAATATTATCTTTTTTTGCATCTGACTGTTCTTTTGATTGTTCTTTAAAGAATTTGCCAGTCCCAAAAATCGATGAATCCACAGCTGAACTATCTATTAATCCAGCTGAGCCTAATTCATCTATGGTTGGTAAATCCGATAATTTTTGAATATTAAAATGATTTAAGAAAACTTCTGTAGTCACATATTGTATTGGCTTACCAGGAACATCTTTTCTCCCTGAGGGCCTAACCCAGTCTAATTCTAATAATGTTTCAAGTGTATTTGTAGCAAAGGCAACACCTCTGATTGACTCAATTTCAGACCTTGTAACAGGCTGATGGTAAACTATAATTGAGAGAGTTTCTATTGTAGCTCTAGATAATTTTTTTTGAGTTGATTTTTGTAAAGACATAAGATTAGAAAGGTCTACAGCAGTTCTAAAAGACCATTTATTAGACAAACAAACTAAATTTATACCTCTTTGAGAATATTCTTCTCTTAGATTTTCTAAAACTTTTTCAATATTATTTCTTGTTCCCATTCTTTTTTCAATTGTTTCAATGTCTAGAGGCTCTTCAGCAGCAAAAAGTATAGCCTCGACTTCTCTATCTATTTTAGATTTTTTTTTAGGGAATCTAATAATATTATTATTTTTTTTATCTTTTACCATAAAAAATTTATTTTACTTTTAGCCTCATCGGAGTATGTTTTGAACTTTTAATCAAAATATCATCAAATAATTTTTTCTGCATAATATTCACCAATCCATCTTTGCTTAACTCCAAAGTTGCAGAAAAAATTGCTGCCAAACCAGTTTTTTTAAATTTTCCTGCTTTAACAAAAGTGCTCGGAATTAATTCCTCTATTTTTTTCCAATCAGCAATTAATTCCATGTTTTCTTTAATTTGCTTTATGCCTTCTTGAGTTGTCATCACAGGTAATTTTGGAATATTAACAGTTTGATAAGAAGACTGTGTTTTCAATGCGGAGTAAGTTTTCAAAAGATCATAAATAGTTACCTTGTACACGGGGTTGTTAATTGATCTAATCCCGCCTTTCATACCTCTATAAAAAATATCCCTTCCAATTCTTTCTTTTTTTAAAATCTGATCTGATAATAATCTTATTATCTCAAGTTTTTTCAATTGTAATTTTAATTTTTCCGCAACTTCTGAGGCTTTAAAGGATTCGTCATCATCTTCAGGTAAAAGTAATTTTGATTTCAAATAAGCTAACCATGTAGCCATTAATAAGTATTCAAAAGCTACATCTAAATTTTTATTTTCAAATTTTTTAATAAATTCTAAAAAATGATCTGCCAAAATTGTAATTGATATTTTAGTTAAATCTACTTTTTGATTTTTGGCAAGATCTAACAAAGTTTCAAGTGGTCCAGAATAATTTGGAATATCCACTGAAATTTGATTATTTGATCTTGATTCCATCTCTTAAGTTTATCTTAAAAATCTATAAAATTCTGAAGTTTTTTTTCTTGTAAAATTGTCAATTTTTTTCATTCTTTTTAATAGAATTGAAGATTCCCTTATGTCCCCCTTACAATATAAGGCCAAATTACAACCTGACTGGATAGCCTTATCGGCATTAAAAATCAAATTTCTTCCCAGCCCAAGCATTGAGATATCATCAGAAATTATAAGACCTTTGTAAGCTAATTTTTTCCTTATAACTTTTTTTATAAGAGTTTCGGAATGAGTTGCTGTATTTATCGGGTCAATATCTTTGTAAACAATATGAGCAGTCATAACAAAATGAGATTTAATATTTTTAAAAGCATTAAAATCAGTATTAATTAATTTTTTGTATGAATCTTTTACCACTGAAAAATTTTTATGCGTGTCAAATTTTGAACATCCGTGTCCCGGTATATGTTTTGAAACGCTTCCTATTTTAGATTTTCTTAAAATTTTTACACAAATCTTGCCTAGCGTTTTAATAGTAGTTAATTTTTTAGAGTAGCTTCTGTCACCTATAATTTTGTGTGTTTTCTTTGTCAAAAGATCTAAGACTGGAATTGTATTTATGTTAATACCTGTATTATTTAAAATTTTACAAACAGAATAGAGATATTCCTGGTAAAGAGTAATTCCTAAAAATTTGTTTTTTTCAAATAGGTTTCCAAAAAAGTTTTGAGAAAAAATTTCAGTATTAATTATATTTGATAGTCTCGATACTTTTCCTCCCTCTTCATCAAGAATTATTGGGTAAAATTTATCTTCAGAAATCTTTCTGATTTGACTTGTAAGTTTTGTTAATTGCTTGATATTTTTAATATTTCTTTTAAAAAGAATAATACCCCACGGTTTTTCTTTAAAAATTAGAGATTTTTCTTCCCTCGTTAGACTGGTTCCTTTAATACTTATAATTAAAGCTTTTCTATTCATTTTTTTTTCAAAAGTTCCCAAAATTTTCTTTTTCTAATTTTTTTTTCTGAAATATTTTCAGAATTGTAAAAAATAACATCGTTTGTATCACTTTCTAGGACTGTCAAATCAGATGAATAGTTTTTAAAAGTTTTTTTAATTTCTAATCGATTGGTATTTATCTTTCTAATATTTTTTTCTGAAAAGTATATCGAAAAAACCAAATAAAAAAATAAAATAATAATAATAAAAGATGTGGTCTTGAAGATCTTACTAAACATTACATTTTTTTTGGCAAAGAAACACCCAATATATTCATGCCGCTTTGCAACACAATCGAAGTTAACTGAAATATTTTAAAGGAAAGCAAATTGTTCATTTTTCCATTTTTAATAAATTTAAATCTAGAATCTTCATTTCCTTTAGTCCAATAAGAGTGAAAAATAGTTGCTAAATCATAAAGATAAAATGTAACTCTATGTGGCTCAAATTTATTAGAAGCTATCTCTACAACTTTTGGCCATTCAATAATTTTCCTTAAAAGTTGATACTCAAAAGCATTTGGTAAAAGTTTTTCTGGGTTTAAGTTTATTTTATTATTTAAGTTAAGATTAAGTAGTCTAAACAAAGAATTTATTCTCGCATATGAATACTGAACATAGAATACCGGATTCTCCTTGCTTTTTTCCAATACCTTGTCAAAATCAAAATCAAGCTCTACATCATTTCCTCTATTAAGCATCATAAATCTAACGGAGTCTTTTCCAACCTCTTCCAATAATTGATCAACTGAAATAAATTCTCCTTGTCGTTTGGACATTTTGTATGGCTGTCCATTTTTAAAAAGTTTTACAAGTTGGCAAACTTTACAGATCAAGGTGGTTTTGTTTTTTGAAAGGGCGCTAACAGCGGCCGATATTCTTTTTGTATACCCTGTGTGATCAGCTCCAAGTATATTTATTAGGCAATCATATTTTCTTGACACTTTGTCAGCGTGATAAGCGAGATCATTTGCAAAATATGTCCAAGAACCATCATTTTTTTTTAAAGATCTATCTGAATCGTCACCAAACAAAGTGGATTTAAAAATTAATTTTTTGGTATTTTTCCATTCTGATGACTCCTCTCCTTTGGGAGGTTCTAAAAAGCCTTCCTCTACAAAATTATTTTTTTGTAATTTTTTCACTGTTTTGTCTACTAAATTATTGGTAACTATTTTTTTTTCCGAAAAAAAATAATCGTGCTTAATTCCTAAGTTTTTTAAATCTGATTTAATTAAAATCATTGAATGTTTCAACGACTCTTTAACAAGTTTATTTTTAATTTTATCAAAATTAGTTAAGTTAATTTTTGGATAAGTTTTTAAAACTTTATTTGCTATATCAATAATATAACTTCCGGGGTAAAGGTCTTTTTTTTTCTCAGGAAAATTTTCTTTAAATTTAATTTCCCTAAGTCTAAAAAAAACAGATTCTGCAAAATTTTTAATTTGATTGCCATAATCATTTATATAATATTCCTTAGTAACCTTGTTTCCATTAAATTTTAGCAAATTACTTAATACGTCCCCAAAAATTGCTCCTCTGCAATGGCCAATATGCAACGGTCCTGTCGGATTTGCAGAAACAAACTCTATATTGTATTTTTTCTTTTTATTACCTGAGCCAAAATTCTTTTTATTTTTAAAGATGTTATTTATAATTTTTGTCCAAGCCTTTGAATTAAATTTAAAATTCAAAAAACCTGGTCCTGCCACTTCAATTTTTGAAAAATCTTTCAACTCTTTCAGTAAGATATTTTTTATTTTTTCAGCAATATCTCTTGGATTACTGTTAGTTTTCCTTGCTAAAATCAACGCTAAGTTTGAGGATAAATCAAAATTAAATTTTGAAGGTGGATTTTCAATTATAATATTTTCTAAATCTTTTTTGGATTTAAAATTAATTTTGTTTTGATTTTTTAAAATAATTTTTTTTATATCTTTTAAATAAATTTCAAATAAATTCATTTTATTGAATTATATAAATTTGTTGCATACCTGTCTGTCATTCCTGCTATAAAATCACAAACAGATCTTTCTTTTGAAAAATTTTTCAAAACACTTCTTTTAATAAATTTGCTGGGATTTTTTCTTATTTTTGAAAATAAGGCCTTAACTATATTTTGGCCTTCTTTAGTTTTTTGCAAAACATTTTTGTGATTATACATTTGCACTTTTAAAAAAGATTTTATAGATAGATCAAAGTTAATCATTTTATCCGAAAAATTAACCAAATGAATTTTTGATTTATAGACATCGTTAATATTTTTAGGTTTGACATATTTTAGATTGTTTTTTGTATTAACAATGATGTCTTTTACCATTTCGTTGATTATATCTCTAATAATTTGTCTTAATACTAGTTCTTTGTCTTTCATTTTTAGTTTCTTCTTATGTTTGTAAATTATATCAGAAATAATAGGTATTTTATCTAGCTGCTCTATTTGAAATAACCCTGCTTTTAAACCATCTTCCAAATCATGACTGTTATAAGCAATATCGTCAGATATAGATGAAATTTGTGATTCTACTGATGGACTGTTATCAAAATTAATTTTTTTCTTAAAAATATTCTTACCAAGAATTATATCATACTTTGATTTATCTAAAACAGGACCATTGTGTTTTACTAAACCATCTAATGTTTCAATAGATAAATTTAAACCTGTAAAATTATAATATTTATTTTCCAATAGAGTCAAAATTCTCAAAGTTTGAATATTATGATCAAATCCTCCAAAAGCATCCATACATTCATTTAAAGCTTCTTCTCCGGCATGTCCAAATGGTGGGTGACCTAAATCGTGTGCTAAGCTCAATGTCTCACAAAGATCCTCATTTAATTTAAAAATTTTTCCAAGTGTTCTCGCGATTTGTGAAACTTCAAGAGAGTGTGTTATTCTCGTTCTATAATGATCTCCTGTTGTATTAACAAAAACTTGGGTCTTATGTTTTAATCT
>CEUZ01214838.1_pt1 | contig 10962 bp, 11 predicted proteins | sample 361511 | NCBI WGS metagenome assembly CEUZ01 (sample SAMEA2622822, study PRJEB7988) | marine metagenome | biome: marine biome (ENVO:00000447); feature: surface water layer (ENVO:00002042); material: "saline water (ENVO:00002010), including plankton (ENVO:xxxxxxxx)" | depth 5 m
GAATGGCCTGCAATAACAATGGTAATTTTTAGAAATTACCAATGGGGCGCAGAAAAAAGAAATTCGATATTATGGTTTGATGATAATTTTGTTGGCACTGAACTAGACCCAGAACTAAGTTATGCTAAAGTAGCAAATGCATGTGGTTTAAAAGGTGTAACAGTAAAAACCATGGAAGAAACCACTAAAGCTATTAAGCAATCGTGTGAAGATCAAAAAAAAGGGATTACAACTTTTATAGAAGTAATTCTTAACCAGGAATTGGGCGAACCATTTAGAAGAGATGCTATGAAAAAACCTGTTCAAATAGCCGGCATTAAAAAGGGTGACATGAAACCCCAAAAAGGAATTGCCTAAAATACAATTCTAAAAAATTATGAAAAAACTTAGTTCAGCCTGGTTAATTATAAGGCACGATTTTTATAAATTAATTTATAAAAATTTTAGTTTGTTCAATCCGAATTCTGCAGGAAGACATAAAAGTCTTGGATTGTTTACTTATAAATCCATAGTGTTTTCGTTCCCTTTAATTTTAAAGATTATTGAGTCTTTTTCAAAAATAAAGATTATAAAATCAAATTTTTTTTCAAATAGAAATAGTCAAAATAACAAAAATTTAAAAAAACTATTTAATAAGTATGGTTCTGATAAATCAAAAGATCACGATTACCATTTGATTTATTGTGGCCTATTTAAAGATTTAAAAAAAGTTAAAAAAGTTCTTGAAATTGGAATTGGGACTAATAATGAAAATTTACCTTCAAATATGGGAGCTAAAGGTAAACCTGGCGCTTCTCTTAGAGCTTTAAGAGACTTCTTTAAAAATGCTAAAATTTATGGGGCAGATATAGATAATGGTATTTTGTTTAAAGAAAATAAGATTAAAACCTTTTATGTTGATCAAAGTAATTCTAAGTCATTAAAGAATTTATATAAAAAAGTCGGAGGTAATTTTGATTTAATAATTGATGATGGGTTACACTCAATATTCACAAATTTGAATGTAATTTTACACAGCCTATTAAAATTAAATAAAAAAGGTTGGTTAATAATTGAGGATATAGGGCCAGAAAAAATTGACATTTGGAAAGTAATTTATTTTATAATGAAGAGAGAGTATAACTGTTATTTAATTAAAACAAAAAATAATGTATTAGTTTTTGCTTTACAAAATATAAAATGAAAAATATTAAAACAAGCTCTAATAAAAGTTTCGGTATAGTTTTTTTTATAGTGTTTTCGATTATAGCTTTCTATCCCATATTAAAAAATGAAGACATAAGAATATGGTCTTTAATAATAGGAATAATATTTTTAATTTTAGGATTATTAAACTCGAAATTTCTTACACCACTTAATAAAATTTGGACAAGATTTGGTTTTTTTTTAGGAAATTTTATATCTCCAATAGTAATGGCTTTGATTTTCTTTTTTATTGTGACTCCAATTTCTTTCTTAATGCGGTTATTTAATAAAGATGTTTTAAATTTGAAAAAAAATAATTTAAGTTCTTATTGGATTAAAAAAACTGATCCAAAAAGTAAAATGAAAAATCAATTTTAAATGGATTTTTTAAAAGAGTTTTGGGAATTTTTAAGAATTAGAAAGAAATATTGGTTGCTACCAATATTGTTAGTTCTTGTTTTATTTGGTGGATTAATAATTTTAAGCCAAGGCTCTGCAATTGCGCCATTTATTTATACTATCTTTTAATATAAATTAAACTAAATATTATAAATCTAAATATGTATAAATTTTTATTAATTTTTTTTAATACTATAATTTTTTTCTTAATAATTAATATTCTTATTGTTTTATCTTGGCCAATTTACTCAAATTTAAAAAGTGACAAACATTTTTATTCTGATCAACAAAAAAAAATTTTAGATATGAACGAGAAAGACCTAGTAATACTTTATAAAGAAACATGGAAAAATTTTCATAAATTTAAATTTGTTCCTTTTATTGGCCATACTGAAACAGACAGAATTGGAAAATTTGTAAATTTTTCAGAAGAAGAAGGCAGAAAAGTTAACAGACCCTTAGGCTGTTCTTCAAATGTATTTATGTATGGGGGTAGCACAACTTTTGGATACAATGTTGAGGATAAAGATACTATTTCAGAGTATTTACAAAAATATTTGGGCGATGATTTTTGCGTTTATAACCACGGAAGGTCCTATTATTACTCAAAACAAGAAAATAATTTATTCTATCTTCATATAGAGAGACAAAAAAAAATAGATTATGCAATTTTTATTGACGGAATAAATGAAAGATGTGGAGGATATGATAATGACGAACAAATAAGTTATATTTTCTCCGGACTTGTTAATAGACCATATAATATGTGGAAAAATCAGTTTGTTAGTTTAGTTTATAGCCTTCCTATATCTCAATTTTACAACTCTTTAATAAATAAAAATAAGTATTTTCAAAACTATGAAAAAATAATAAATGCGACGTGCGAAAAAAAAATACCATTAAGCTACCTTTTTAAAGTACGAACACAATCAAGACATGGCTTTTGTTTAGAATCAGGAATTAAATGCTTTACATTTATACAGCCAATGCCTGGAGTACACGGAGTTCAAATATCAGAATTTTTAAACGCAAAAAAACAAAATTATTTTAAAAATAAATATAAAGAACTTAAAGAAGGTGGAAAATACTTTATAGACTTAGGATCAGTTTTAAAAGACACAAAAGAATTATCTTACATTGATGGGGTACATTATACCCCAAAAACAAATGATAGAATTGCTCAAGAAATTAAAAAATTTATCAAAAATTAATGACATCAATTTTAGGTATATCAGCTTTTTATCATGACAGTGCTGCTACTATTTTAGTAGATGGTAAAATAAAAGCTGCAGCACAAGAAGAGAGGTTTACAAGAAAAAAACACGACTCAGATTACCCATTTAACGCAATAGAATTTGTTTTAAAGCATGAAGATTTAAAATTAAGCGAAGTAGATAGAATAATCTTTTATGAAAAGCCTTTTCTAAAATTTGAAAGATTATTAGAGACTTATGTAGCTTTTGCACCAAAAGGCTTTCAATCATTCTCTAAAGCAATGCCCGTCTGGTTACGAGATAAGTTGTTTCAAAAAAAAATGTTATTTGAAGAACTTAAAAAACATGATGTAAATTTTAAGGATATAAATAAAATTTATTTCTCCGAGCATCATTTAAGTCATGCCGCAAGTGCTTTTTTCCCTTCACCATTTAATGAAGCAATCATATTAACTGCTGATGGTGTTGGTGAGTGGGCTACTACAACTGTTGCAATTGGAAAAGAAAATAAATTAGATATCAAAAAAGAAATTCATTTTCCCCATTCTTTAGGTTTATTGTATTCAGCTTTTACATACTACGTAGGTTTTAAAGTAAATAGTGGTGAGTACAAATTAATGGGATTAGCTCCTTATGGCAGTCCAAAATTTGAAAAAATCATCAAAGATAATCTAATAGATATTAAAGATGATGGATCATTTAGATTAAATCAAAAATATTTTAATTATGCTACAGGTTTAACAATGACTAATCAAAACTTTCATGATCTTTTTGGTCAAAAACCAAGAAATAGTAAAAAAGAAAAGATAACACAGTTCCATATGGATATAGCATCATCTATTCAAAAAATAACTGAGCATATCATGATAAAACTTGCGAAATCTCTCAAAGAAGAATTCAAAATTCAAAATTTATGTTTAGCAGGTGGAGTAGCACTAAATTGCGTTGCGAATGGTAAAATTTTGAAAGAAAAAATATTTGAAAACATTTGGGTTCAGCCTGCTGCTGGTGATGCAGGAGGTTCTTTAGGAGCAGCACTTGCTTATTGGCATTTAGAAGAAAATAAAGAAAGAATAATATCGGAGACTGATGAAATGCAAGGTTCATATTTGGGACCACTCTATGAACAGAACGAAATAGAAAATCAATTAAATGAATGTGGAGCCAAGTTTGTTTGTCTCAATGAGGAAGATTTAATTAACAAAACTGCCGAAGATTTAAAAAATGGAAATGCTATCGGATGGTTTCAAGGAAGAATGGAATTTGGTCCTAGAGCATTAGGTAATAGATCAATTTTAGGAGATCCCAGATCTGAAAAAATGCAAAAAAATCTAAATTTAAAAGTAAAGTATAGAGAGAGTTTTAGACCATTTGCTCCATCAGTTTTGATAGAAAATCTATCCGATTGGTTTGATCTAAGGTATGAAAGTCCATATATGTTGATTGTAGCTGACATAAAAGATGAAAAAAAAATTGAAATGACGAAAGAGCAGAATAATCTTTTTGGAATAGATAAACTCAATATTAAAAGATCAGAGATACCAGCAGTGACTCATGTAGATTACTCTGCAAGAATCCAAACCGTTGATCCAAAAACAAATCTTAAATACTATAATTTAATCAAAAAATTTAAGGAAAAAACTAATTGTCCAGTTGTTGTAAATACATCCTTTAATGTAAGGGGCGAGCCTATTGTCAATACTCCTCAAGATGCTTTTAATTGTTTTATGGGAACTGAACTTGACAATTTAGTAATTGGAAATTGTTATTTAATTAAAAAGGATCAAGATCCATCACTTAAAAAAGATTATAAAAAAAATTTTGAACTTGATTAATTATCATAAAATAATCAATGATGACACTTGTGGATGGCTTTCAACTTTAAACACAAGAACAAATTACAGTATTTTAAAGAAAGACATTAAATGTGATTATTTAATCATCGGTGCAGGATATACAGGTTTATCGGCTGCTAGAAAGTTATCAGAAATAAATCCTAATAAGAAAATTGTTATTGTAGATGCACAATTAGCCGGAGAAGGATCAAGCGCAAGAAACTCAGGATATTTGGTTGATACTACTTTGAATGATGGATTTTCATCAAATAAAGAAATAAATAGTTACAAAAAAAAAATTGAAATATATAAATTAGGAATAAATACTGTAAAAAATTTTATTAAACAGTATCAAGTTGACTGTGATTGGAATGAATGTGGAAAATATTTTGCTTCATCAAAAATTGAAGATTCATCAAAAGCAGAAAAATTTAGTCAACTTTTAGGATCTCTTAATCATAAAAATAAAATTCTTGAATTGGGTGAATTAAAAAAAAAATTAGGTACATCTTTCTATAAAATTGCAGTTTTTACAGAAGGAGGCATACTACTAAATCCTGCTAAACTTGTAAGAGCGATGATAGATACTTTACCTAAAAATGTTGATTTATTTGAAAATTCCCAATTATTAAAATGGCAGAGAAACAATAGTATCATTGAGTGTCATTTTGAAAAAAATTTAATTATTACTAAAAAAATTATTTTTTGTACTAACGGTTTCTTAAATTTTATGAATATTAAAAAGAATTATAATTTTCCATTAACATTAACAGCCAGTATGACTAGACCACTTGATGAAGAGGAATTCGAATCAATAGGAAAACCAAAAGAGTGGGGAGTTTTGCCTATTAGGCCTATGGGAGCAACAATTCGCTTAACTAAAGAACGAAAAATTCTTATTAGAAATACTGTAGAAATTAGAAGTCCTTTTTCGATGGATAAAGCTGAGTTAAAAAAAAAAAGAAACTTTCATTTGAAAGGTTTAATGAAAAGATTTCCTAGTTTAAAATCTAATTTGATCGAGAGTACTTGGTCTGGAATAGTATCAAGAAGCAGAAACAGCTCTCAAATTTTTGAAAAAATAGATGATAATATCTTTGCTGCTGGTTGCTATAATGGCTCAGGTATAGGAGTTGGATCTTTTTTTGGAGAACAAATAGCTATTTTAGCCTCTAATCAACAATCGGATGAAATTGAAATTATTAATAAAAGGGTAAAACCTGCTTGGTTACCACCAAATCCCTTTTTAAACTTCGGAGTTCAGGCAAGATTATTTTTTGAAAGAATAAGAGCCAAAAGTGAGATATAGATTATCGCATGGGATCAAAATCTAAAACTATTGGTTTTATTATAATAGCTTTTGTTGTTTTGTATTTTATCAGGACTAATTATAAAGATTACAATCTTAAAAGAACAATAGCAGCTTGTATCGTAGCTCAAAAACAGACCTCTAAATCATTTAATGTTGAACAGGCTAAAATTTTTTGTGAAAAAAAAATTAAACAAGATTTAAAATTTAAGGATTAATTATTTATATCTAAAACCGTAGCTGGATCTAATCTTGTTCCAAACCAATTTAGCCGTATATCTAAATGTGGTCCTGTAGATCTACCACTAGAACCAACAGTTCCAACAATTTCCCCTTGCTTAACAATATCACCTTTTTCGACGAAAATTTTATCCATATGCATATATAAAGTGGAGATCCCGTGTCCATGGTCAAAGATCAAAGTTGCCCCTGTATAATAAAGATCATTTTCAGCTAGAGTAACAATCCCGTTAGCCATAGCTTTAATTGGAGTACCAAGATCGGCAGCAAAATCTAACCCATAGTGAGGCCATCTAGGTTTACCATTTAAAATTCTTTGGCTTCCATAAACACCAGTTACAATAGCATTATCAAATGGCATTATAAATTTATCTTTAAAAAAATCTAAATTAGAATTTATTTCTCTTGCATTTACAATCAGTTTATTCTCTTTTTTAATTCGATCGTAAACCTCCTTTGGTGGTGTCACTTTTTTTTCTTCAAGTCCATCAATTCTTTGAATATTATATTTTCTTTTTTGAACCTTCTTAATAATTTTTTCACTTTTGTTATTATTTCTAATTTCAATAACAACATCAAATTTTCTATCCCTATCTAATCCAAAAGCGAAATAACCATCTTTCGATACTTTAATTTCTTTATTATCTATATATACAATTGAGTTTTTGGATGTTTTGCCAATTATAAAGTGTCCTTGAATAAATTTTCCATTGAACTCAACTGCAAATGACTTTATTGAAAATAAAATTAAAATTATCGCAAGAGTTATTATTTTGCTGTCCATCCACCATCAACTAATAAAGAGGTTCCATTTATCATTGAAGCCGCATCAGAGGCCAAAAAAACAGCTGCACTTGCTACATCAGAAAGTTCAGCAAATCTTCCTAAAGGAATGTTACCCAAAACTTCTTTTTTAAATTTTTTACTTTTCAAAAATTTACTAGTCATGGGCGTAACTACAAAAGTAGGACAAACTGTATTCACCCTTATATTATATTTAGCGAGGTCTAGCGACATACCTTTTGTAAGACCTTCTAAACCAAATTTAGTCATATTGTAAACACTTCTAATAGGTCCTCCTACATGACCCATCTGAGATGACATATTTATAATTGTGCCACCAACTTTTTTTCTATTTTTGAGCTTTATCATTTTGAGAGTACATAATTGTGCAAGATTGAACGCAGCAATGGTATTTATTTTGACTAGATATTCCATATTTTTAGTTTTCACTTTTGTAAAGTGCTCTGGAATATTATTTCCAGCATTATTGATTAATATATCTATCCTTGGCTGTTTATTTATCAATGTTTTTAGTTGTGAATAATTGGTTATATCGCATACTAAAGATTTACATTTAACATTAAATTTTCGGATTATTTGAGAAACTTCATCTAAATCTTTTTTTGTTCTACTTAAAATAATTAAATCACAACCAGCCTCCGCTAAAGCAATTGCACATGCTCTTCCTAAACCTTTCCCAGCCCCTGAAACAAGTGCAATTTTTTTTTTGAGATTATATTTTTTTAAATACATATTATAACAATATTTTTAAATCAGTATAAATCAAGTCAATTGCAACAGCTAATATTGCAATTAAACCCAACCAACCTATCCAAGAATATTTTTTGATCCAACTAGAAATAAGAGTAGCTGCGGTTGCCATCAAAATTATTGATAAAACTAATCCAAAAATTAATAGCCAATAATGATCTTTTGCTGCTCCAGCAACTCCAAGAACATTATCTAAACTCATTGTAAAATCTGCTAATAGAACTGTCCAAATAGCTTTAAAAAAAGTAGAATTATCAACTTTAATATCTTCATTTTCATTTGAAGATTTTTTTATGACATCTATATAAAGCTTATAAGAAATATAAAGAAGTGCTAATCCCCCAATTAATCTTAACCCTGTTATTTGTAATAGATATGCAGTTAACAAAGTAAGAATAATTCTCAAAACTACCGCACCACCAATTCCCCAAAATATTATTTTTTTTCTTTCATTTGGGGGAAATCGAGAGGCAACCATACCAATTATAATTGCATTATCACCAGCTAGAACTAAATCGATAAAGATTATTTGAGAAAAAATTAATAGCTGTTCGCTCATTGAGTGTTGTCCTCTAATATCATATCAGATGCTTTTTCTGCAATCATAATAGTAGGAGCATTTGTATTGCCTGAAGTGATGTTTGGCATAATTGATGCATCTACAACTCTTAGATTCCTTATCCCATGTACTTTTAATCTGTCACTTACAACAGAGTTTTCATCTTGTCCCATTTTGCATGTTCCAACAGGATGAAAAATAGTTTGTGTATAATCACTTCCAGCTTTTACAAGATCTTCATCATTCTTGATATGGATCCCAGGCCTGTATTCCTCTGGTTGGTATTTTTTAAATGTTTTTGTTTCTAGCATAATTTTTCTGACTAATTTTAAACCTTGAGCTGCAACGTACCTATCATCATCTGTTGAAAGATAATTCATTTTAATTTTAGGATAATCATTCATATTGTTGCTTACTATTTTGATTTCTCCTCTACTAGTGGGTCTAATATTTGCAACAGTTGGAGTTATACCATCGAAATTATGTAATTTAGTTGCACCCAAAATATCGGTACTGATTGGCTGAACATGAAATTGCAAGTTTGGTGTTGCCCTAGATTTATCACTTTTAGCAAAACCACATACTTGGCTGGCTCCCATAGTCATTGGACCACTCTGGTTAAATATATATTCTAAACCAATTAAAAAATTACCAAATAAACTATTTATTTTTTTATTAAGAGATTTTAAATTTTTTACCTTATAAACTGGCCTAAACATTAAATGATCTTGTAAATTTTTTCCTACACCTTTTAATTCCTTCACTATATTAATTCCAAATTTTTTAAGATTTACTGAGTCTCCTATTCCTGAAACTTGTAGTAAATGCGGTGAACCAATTGATCCAGCTGATAATATTATTTCTTTATTTGTTTTTACTTCTATAAGTTTACCTTTTTCAAAATAACTTACACTTACCGCTTTATTATTTTCAAATTTAATTTTTTGGACATGTGCATTAGTAATTATTTTTAAGTTTTTCCTTTTCTTAACTGGATTAAGATATCCTTTTGCAGAACTATATCTAAGTTTTAAACCGAATTTACTGTGTGTTGTCGTAAACTGATAAAATCCAACACCAAAGTTGTCCCCAGTATTAAAGTCATCTGTTTTTGGTATCCCACTTTCTTCTGCGGCATTAATAAACTCATCTAGCATTTTAAGTTTTATTTTTTTGTTAGCAACCATTATTGGTCCGCTATCATTGTGATACTTATTTTTTCCTAGCTCATTATTTTCTGACTTTATAAAATAAGGAAGAACATCATCCCATCCCCAACCTTTATTTCCTTGTTGTCTCCAATTGTCATAGTCGTTACTTTGTCCTCTTATCCACAAAAGACCATTAATAGAGGAACTTCCACCTAAAGTTTTTCCTCTAGGATATCGTATAGATCTGTTGTTCATAGTTTCATCTTTTTCTGTGTGGTAACACCAGTCGACTTTTGGATTGTGCATAGTCTTGTAATAACCTACAGGTATATGTATCCATGGATAATTGTCTTTACCACCAGCCTCTAATAACAAAACTTTATTATTGCTATTAGATGACAATCTATTCGCTAAGACACATCCAGCAGACCCCGCTCCAACAATTATATAGTCAAAATTTTCCATCTGTAGTTGTTAAAAGTTTTTTTTAATAAAATAATAGACATTAAATAGTTTTTTACACCTATATTTCTATATTGTCACTTGTATCAAGTTTATTTTTCTGATTGGATATGATTGTTAAATTTAACTTACAAAAAGGGAAATACAATGAAAAAAATCATTTCAATGTTATTTGGTGTGATACTAGTTGCTTCTTTTGCTTCTAGCGCTAATGCCAAAACGTTAAAGTGTCAAACAGTTCTTAACACTAAAGCTGATGAAGTGAAAATGTTAAAGGATTTTACTGATACTGTTACTACACTTACTAATGGTTCTTTAAAGTTTGAAATTTTACCAGCCGGAGCAGTTGTTGGTGTTAAAGAAACTTTAGATGCCGTTGATAAAGGACTTATCGACTGTGGATTTGCTTGGACGCATTATTGGTCAGGTGACCACCCAGCGGCTATGTTATTTGGATCACCAGTAGCTGGCGGTGGTGTTGGTATAGATAATTTAGCCTTTCTATCTTGGTTTCAATATGGAGGCGGAAAAGAGCTATATGACCAACTTTGGAAAGAAATGGGAAGAGACATAAAAGGATTTATGTTGCAACCTGTTGGACCAGAGGCTTTAGGTTGGTTTCCAAAACCAATTAAAAACATGGCTGACTTTAGAAAATATAAATTCAGAACACCTCCTGGAATTCCAGGTCAAACTTATAAAGATATCGGTATAGCATCTGTAGCTATGGGTGGTGGAGACATTCTACCAGCTCTAGAGGCAGGAACTATCGATGCCGCAGAATGGTGTTGCCCAAAACCAGATTTAACATTTGGTTTTCAAAAAGTCTTAAAACATTATTACCTACAAGGTCTTCACCAAGTAGTAGTAAACGCTGACTTTTATATTACTGGAAAAACATACAAAGCTATGAGTGATCATGAGAAAAAATCTCTTGAAGTTGCTGCCAACGCTTCGTTAGCTAAATCTTTGAGCTACAGAATCTATGAAAATGGAAAAGCTTTACAAGAATTAACTACTAAGCATGGAGTTATTTTAGAAGATACTCCTTCAG
>CEUZ01134425.1_pt1 | contig 10948 bp, 8 predicted proteins | sample 361511 | NCBI WGS metagenome assembly CEUZ01 (sample SAMEA2622822, study PRJEB7988) | marine metagenome | biome: marine biome (ENVO:00000447); feature: surface water layer (ENVO:00002042); material: "saline water (ENVO:00002010), including plankton (ENVO:xxxxxxxx)" | depth 5 m
CGATTAAAACTGTTTTCTAACGCCAAGACGCCCTGTATTTCATGCGCCCTTATCATGGCTGACAATAAGTCTTTTACTTTAAGAGGCGTTTTTCCTGTCATTCTTGCTTGACGGCTCAAGTAATCTGATAGAGCTAAGATGCCCCCCAAATTGTCTGAGGGGTGGCCCCATTCTGCAGCCAACCAAGTATCATTAAAATCGAGCCATCTAACCATAGCACCAATATTAAAAGCAGCCATTACCGGGTCTAGTTCATAGGAAGTTCCAGGAATTCTCGCGCCGCCTCGCAATGTTGCTCCTGGCACTACCGGGCCAAGCAACTTTGTACAAGCAGAATAATCCAACGCTTGAAACCCGCAAGCAAGTGTATCCATCAAACAATAGTGCGCTGTTTCATATGCTAAATCAGAGTGCTCATCATTTGAGAGCACGTAATCTGCAATCCTTATGAGCAGATCATCTGGCTCTCTTCTCTCGGCGCAGCGAATATTATGAGTTGTCATGATTTCTCCATTTCAATCATTATTAAATTATTTAGATTTATGAATTCCATTTCTTCAAGCTCGGGCCAACGTACTCTGCTGCAGGCCTTATGAGTTTATTATTTTTTCTCTGCTCCATTACATGTGCGGCCCAACCTGTAATGCGAGAACAAACAAATATTGGTGTAAATAAATAAGTTGGAATACCCATAAAATGATAAACACTCGCGGCATAAAAGTCGGCATTGGCAAATAATTTTTTCTCTTCCCACATTGTGTTTTCGATCGCTTCAGATATGTCATAAAGTTGGCTATCACCATATTCTTGAGCGAGAATTTTCGACATTTTTTTATTAACACTATTGCGTGGGTCAGAAGTTGTATAAACACGATGACCAAATCCCATGATTTTTTCTTTTTTTGCTAGCATTCGTGCTATTCCGGCAATAGCTTCTTCTGGTGTATCAAAACTTTCGATTAATTCCATTGCAGCTTCATTCGCACCACCATGTAAGTTGCCACGGAGGGCCCCAATTGCTCCTGTTATTGCTGAATGCATATCAGAAAGTGTGGCCGTAATCACTCTGCCAGTGAATGTTGAAGCATTAAATTCGTGTTCGGCGTAGAGTATCAGAGTCGTATCTAGTGTCTTTCTGTGTAATTCCGAGGGCGCTCTATCATGCAATAAATGAAGAAAATGTCCGGATATACTGTCCTCATTTGTTACTAGATTTATTCGTACTCCATCAACATGAAAACGGTGCCAGTATAAGAGAATTGATGGCAAGCAAGACAGAAGTCTATCTGCAGCCTCTCCTTGATTTGAAAAATCCCTCTCTTCTGGCTCAAAGTTACCAAGAAAAGATACGCCTGTTCTTAGAACATCCATAGGATGTGTATTTCTTGGAATCATCTCCAGTACCATTTTTAATTCATCTGGAAGATCCCTCATTAATTTTATTCGCTTAATGTAATCAACTAGTTCATTCTTGTTGGGAGGTTTGCCTCTCAATAACAAGTATGCAACTTCTTCAAAACTAGCATTATCCACTAGATCGTATATGTCATAACCGCGATAAGTTAATCCTGCACCCTCTTTTCCTACTGTGCATAATGACGTTTCACCAGCATTTATGCCTGCTAATCCACCGGTTTTAGTATTGCCCATATCTTCCTCTATTTTTATCTTTGTTTTTTATTTTGACTAAGAGCTTTATCTACCTTTTCTTCATAATCTTCATAGTTGAGTGTTTTATACAGATCCGCTCTTGTTTGCATGTTTTCTATTTGATTTTTTTGTGTCCCTTCTTGCTTTATTGCTTCGTAAGTTTTCATTGCAGCATTTGCCATTGAACGCGCAGCGGATAGAGGATATAAAATAATTTTTACACCCGCATCTCTCATCTCTTCAACTGAATATAAGGGCGTCATTCCAAATTCAGTTAAATTGCCTAGAACAGGCGCATTAATTGAATCAGTAAAAGTTTTGTATTGATCCAGATCTGTTAGCGCCTCAGCAAATATAATATCGGCACCAGAATTAATGTATGCTCTTGCTCTATCGATTGATTTTTCTAGTCCTTCCGCTGCAAGAGCGTCTGTCCTAGCAATGATTGTGAAGTCATTATCACGGGCATCAACTGCCGCTTTGATTCTGTCGTTCATTTCATTTACGGAAACAACCTCTTTGCCAGGTCTATGGCCGCATCTTTTTGAAGCAACTTGATCTTCAATGTGGCAGCCACTTGCCCCAGCTTTTTTCATTTCTTTCACTGTTCTTGCCACCATGAACGCATTGCCCCATCCTGTATCTGCATCCGCTATTAGTGGCAAATCACATGAATATGAAATTCGTCTAATGTCTTCACAAACATCGTTTAAAGTAGTCATCGCCAAATCAGGTAGACCTAGTGAGTGGTTGGCAACACCTGCTCCTGAAAGATATATTGCTTTAAAACCAGCATTTTTTGCTAACAAAGCACTATAAGCATTAATTGTTCCAACCATCTGAAGTGGCTGTTCATCCTTCATAGCTTGTTGTAGCTTTTTGTTCACTCATTATCCTTTATCATTTTTTTAAATATTATTGAATTTTAACAACAAGCCTACCTCTTATATTACCTTCAATAAAATCATCGAATTGTTCTGGTAGTTCATCGAATTCAATATGGTTGGGTGCAATTGTTTGCAGGTTTTTTGGTAACAAATCTGTTCCAATTCTTTGCCAAACAGTTTTTCTTAATTCCTTTGGAGTATCGACTGAATTTATTCCTAACAAATTTACCGCCCTCAAAATGAGTGGCATAACTGTCGTTTCAAGCTTATGACTTGCTGCCAATCCAATTGAAGCAATATTTCCTCCATAACAAGTTGTTTTCATTAGCCAAGACAAAACATCTCCACCTAAATTATCAATAGCGCCACCCCATTTGGCTTTTTCTAATGGTCTTTTCCCGTAATCAAGATCCTGTCGAATGAGAACCTCATTGGCTCCAATGGAAAGCAAAAAATCAGCTTGATCTTTTTTTCCTGTCAGCGCAATAACTTCATAACCATTCTTGGCAAGCATATCAATTGCAATGCTTCCTACACCGCCAGTTGCCCCTGAAACGAGAATTGGTCCTTTTTTAGGGTTTTGCCCATTGAGTTCCATTTGGTGAATAGCTAATGCAGCAGTGTAACCAGCAGTTCCAATTTGCATGGCCTTATGACAATCAATATTTCCTGGCAGTTTCACGATTAGCTCTGCGGGCATTCTGGCATATTCTGTGTATCCGCCATCACGAACTTCGCTCAAACCACAGCCATTTACTACTACTGCATCCCCTTTCTCAAGTGATGTTGAAGAAGTGTTTACAATCACTCCTGATAGGTCAATTCCTCCAATCAAAGGAAATTTTCTGAGAATTTTTCCTTTACCCGTAGCAGCTAATGCATCTTTGTAATTTATTGTGGAATGCGTAACTTTTATAATCGTATCGCCTTCTGACAGGTCATCCAATTCAATATCACAAAATCTAGTAGAAATTTTCTCTTTTTTATTATCAATTTGAAAAGCACGAAATTTTTTCATTTTATCCTCTAATTTTAGTGATTTTTTGAAAGCCAATAGTTCAATCCTATAGCGTTTACGTATAAGTCTGTTTGTATAAAATTGTTTAATTTTTCCTCAATGTTACTGCAACCGTGTTCGGATAGTTTATTTTTTATATGCTCTTGAAGCGAGGAGTGAATAGATTCAAGTGTATTTTTCTCATTTGTATTTTTTTCAGCAATATCTACAAACTCATCAATAAATTTATGCAATAGCGCCCCAATCTTTTCTATCTCATCTAGCTGACCAAAATGAGCTGCATAAATATATTTGGGTCGATATCCTATAATCGAATCAATTGAATTATGCGCTTCATCAGGATCAAATTGATTTGGTGATGTAATTGGTATACTTATCTTTCCATTAATAGAATCAAATTCTCTAAATGACATTCCAAAATTATCCCCAGAGAATACTGAGCTTGATATTTCATCAAAGATGCAATAATGATGCTTAGCGTGACCTTCTGTAAAAAAAAGCTCGAAGCGTCTGTCTGATAGGTAGATTTCATCTTTATCAGACGGAACGAATATTCTTTTCTCGTCTATGGGAATAATTTCTCCGAATAAATGATCAAATAGATTTTTTCCATAAACTCTAACCGAGCTTTCTATAAGTTTTGATGGGTTGATCATATGTTCCGCACCCTTAGGATGGACAACAAGCTTTGCATTAGGAAGGAGTTTAATTAACTTGCCCGCTCCTCCAGCATGATCCAAATGAATGTGTGTCAAAAAAATATACTTTACATCGGCATTATCAAGATTGTTTTCTCTTAAAGAATTTTCAAGAATGTTAACATTGTTTGCTGTGCCAACATCAATAAACGCTGCTTCACCGTTTTGTACAATCAGATGACTGGCATTGTATTGTGGTCTTACGAAGTTTGTGTCGACGGTAATTATGCCGTGATCATTGATTATATTTTGTGTAGACATAATCAAAGGTCAGGCAATTTTTTTATTGTTTTTTTTAAGATAAAGCAACAATAGTGAGAGAGTTGCTGGCGTTATTCCCTCTATTCTAGATGCTTGGCCAAGTGATTGTGGGAGAGCCTCTTGTAATTTTTGAATGGCTTCATTCGATAATCCATGTACACGAGAATAATCAATATCTCGGGGCAGCATGAGGCGTTCATTTTTTTCGAGTTTAAGTATTTCTCTTTCTTGTCGTTTTATGTAACCGGAATATTTTGCTCTTGTTTCTAGTTGTGATTTAATTTGCTCTCTTTGTTCATCACTAAAATCATATGTGTTCCAATCTATTGGGCCAACAGCTGAGAGCGAAGTAACTAAATCATGAGAGTATTCGGGTCTTTTTAACAGGGTTGCTGCATCAGTTTCTTTTTTATATTCGCAGCCCAATATCTTTTTATCATCAGAAGTTAATTTTTCTTTTGATAGAAATATTGATTCTAGGCGTAATTGCTCCTTATGTACAATATCCATTTTTTTGCTGAATGTGTCCCATCTTTGATCATCAATCAGCCCTAATTCGCGGCCTATTGGAGTCATTCTTTGATCAGCGTTATCCTCTCTTAACAAAAGCCGATATTCTGCTCTGCTCGTAAACATTCTATAGGGTTCACTTACACCCCTTGAAGTTAAATCATCAACCAAGACACCCATATATGAATTTTGTCTTGCAGGAACCCACTTATCCAATTTAAGCGAATATCTATGAGCATTTATCCCGGCAATTAAACCTTGGGCTGCCGCTTCTTCATATCCAGTTGTACCATTTATTTGGCCTGCAAAAAATAAGCCGGATACTTTAATGGTTTCCAATGAAGGTCTTAATTCTCGAGGATCGACAAAATCATATTCGATTGCATAGCCAAACTGGGTAATTTTAGCGCTTTCAAAACCAATAATTGATCTGACAAACTCAGTCTGAATTTTTCTTGGTAGACTGGTAGATATCCCGTTTGGATAAATTATTTTAGATTTAATCCCCTCTGGCTCTACGAATATCTGATGAGACTCTTTATTGGCAAAACGAACAATCTTATCTTCGATGGAAGGACAATATCTAGGCCCAACGGATTCGATCACACCGCTATATATAGGTGACGTATGGAGGGCGTCTGATATGATTTGATGGGTTTTTTTTGTTGTTTTGGTTATAAAGCAATTTACTTGTTCGGGGTGTTCTATTCTGGTACCCATAAATGAAAATATTGGCCTAGGATCATCGCCTGGCTGTTTCTGCATCTTTTTGTAATTTAAGCTATTCTTATCAAGTCTTGGTGGGGTGCCTGTTTTTAGTCTGCCAACCTTAAATGATAATGCCCTAATATTATCTGCTAGGTTGTTAGATGGTCTGTCACCGATTCTGCCTCCTTCCTCTGAGTGATCACCAAATAAAATTTTTCCCGCTAAGAAGGTTCCTGTGGTGAGTACGACGCTCTTGGCAATGAATTTTCCACTTTCTTTTGTTTGTACTCCTTTAATAAGGTCTTTTTCGATGAGCAGTGAATCAACTGTCTCTTCAAGAAATGAAAGATTATTTTGCTTTTTTAACAGTGTGCTAACTGCGGCTTTGTAGAGTGTTCTATCTGCCTGAGCTCTTGTTGCACGAACAGCGGGTCCTTTGCTTGCATTCAGGACTCTGAAATGAATTCCAGCTTGATCAATTGCTTTAGCCATAATTCCTCCTAAAGCATCAATTTCTTTTGTAAGATGACCTTTTCCAATGCCGCCAATGGCTGGATTACAGCTCATTTCACCAATCGCTGATAATTTTTGAGTGATTAACAGAACTTTTGATCCAGCTCTAGCTGCCGCAGATGCCGCTTCTGTTCCCGCATGTCCGCCACCAATAATTATCACATCGTAACTATTATTTTTTTTCATGGCAGTATTTTAATTGAAAAATGCTTATGTATACATATTTAAAGAGTATTCTTATTTTCCAATACAGAACTCCGAAAATATCTTTCCCAACAAGTCATCACTACTCAATTTCCCTGTGATTTCTCCAAGCGCTTCACTTGCTATCCTTAACTCTTCAGCAAATAATTCGCCAGCTTTATGAGTGAGTAAATGCTCTTTTCCTAGAAGAAAGTGATCATAAGATCTCTCTAATGCTTTGATATGTCTAGTTCGAGCTGAGAAAACACCATCACTAGAAAAGTCGTAGTTAGATAATTGCTTTATCCTTCGTAAGAGTTCATCTATGCCCTTATTTAATTTTACAGAAACATTTATCTTCCCGTCTTCATCAGGTATTTCATTTTTATTATTTATTAAGTCAATTTTATTATTGACGTGCAAACATGCCAATCCTGATGGCAATATCGCAATATTCTCAGAGGGATTAGTTGAAATATCATTCATTAAAATGGCTATATCCATAGTCTCTAGCAATTTTTTAGTTCTTTTGATCCCTTCTGCCTCAATTTCATCTGGGTTATCTCTAATGCCAGCAGTGTCGAAAAAAACCACCTGCAAACCATCTATATCGACAGTAATTTTTAAAATGTCTCTGGTTGTTCCAGGGGTATCAGTAACAATTGCCTTATCACTCTTTGCAAGGTGATTGAATAGACTCGATTTACCTGCATTTGGGGGGCCGACAATTGCAACCTGGACACCATTTGTTAGTATTTCGCCTGAAGTGGCTCCATCCAATGTTGATTTGAAAAGCTCCTGACATAGCTCAATATTGTTAATGAGTTCCTGATCACTGAGAAAATCTATCTCTTCTTCTGGAAAATCGATAGCCGCCTCAACAAACAATCGAAGGTTCACGAGTTCTGTGTTTAGTTCAAAAATTAGCTCTGAAAATGTTCCTGATAGTGATTGCACTGCCGCCCTTGCCGATTTGGTTGTAACACATGAAATAAGATCTGCAATAGCCTCTGCTTGAATCAAATCAATTTTATTATTAAGAAATGCCCTTTTTGAAAATTCACCTGGTTCAGCTCTTCTTGCACCTAATCCAACAATTTCATCAATCAAAAGCTCCCCTAATAAGGGGCCACCATGTGAATGAAATTCGACGACGGATTCTCCTGTGTATGAATATGGTGAAGGGAAGAAAATTATTAACCCTATGTCAATGATTTCATTTTTTTTATTTCTAAATTTTCTATATGTTGCAACTCTGGGTGCTGGAAGATCGCCGATTATTTTTTTTGCAATTTTTTCAGCATCGATTCCAGAGGCTCTTATGACATTGATTCCACCAATACCCCCGCCGGTGGCACAAGCAACAATCGTATCCTCAGTGTATGGTTTTTCGGGCAGCATATTATAAAATAATCAATCTATGTTACATGCTATTTTTTTAACCAGAGCTGTTTGGAATGGTAACATTTACACCAAGCTTTTTATTAATTAGCCATTGCTGCATAATCGACAAGATCGTATTTGTTACCCAGTAAAGAACAAGTCCAGATGGGAAAAAGGCGAACATAACTGAAAACATTATTGGCATAATTTGCATAACTTTTGCTTGCATAGGATCGGCGGGTGCTGGATTTAATTTTGTTTGAATGAGCATGGCCCCAGCCATCATCAAAGGTAAAACGAAGAAAGGATCTCTCGATGATAAATCAGTTAACCAAAAAATGAATGGCGCCTGTCTCATTTCTACGCTTTCAAGAAGAACCCAGTAAAATGCCAAGAAAAAAGGCATTTGTATAAGCATGGGAACACAGCCAGCAGCCGGATTTACTTTTTCTCTTTTGTATAGTTCCATGGTTGCTCTGCCCAGCTGCTCCCTGTTGTCTTTATAACGTTCTTGAATGGACTTCAATCTAGGTGCAAGAGCTCTCATTTTTGCCATTGAATGGCCTGATTTTTCTGTTAACTTATAGAAAAGCAATTTTATAAACACCGTAACCAAAATAATAGAAAATCCCCAATTATTGACGTAAGAATATATAAAGCTTAGGAGCCAAAATAGCGGATCAGATAATAGGGTTAGAAAACCATAGTCAACAGTTAACTTAAGTGTTGGAGTGATTTCTTCCATTTGAGATTGAAGTTTAGGTCCTGTAAAAACGTTGTTTTTAAATCTTATGTTTTCTCCTGGATATACAGACTGGGTCGGACCAATAAGACTGGCTATGATTTTGTCCTTATCTGCATTTATTTGATATCGAAATTCATTTTCCATCTCTGGGATAATTGCTGTAACAAAGTGATGTTGAATTGTTCCTATCCATCCACTTGATGCGTTATATGTTAGCGAGCCCTCTTCAAGGAGATCCGATGGATCAACTTTCTCACTCTTCTCCCCATCGAAAATAATAGGACCATCAAATGAAAAGCTCTCAACATCGAACATTGATCTATCATCCTTATTGACTCTTCTCACCAGCTGAGAGTATTGTGCGCCCCTCCACTCCTGTTTCGAATCGTTTCGGACAATTTGTTCTAATCTAATATTATAATTACCCTGTTTAAGAATAAATTGCTTCTCTACACTAACACCATCCCCGCTCTCCCATATAAAAGGAACAATCAGCTCACCATCAAAATTTAACTCATAATTTTTTGAAACAGATGAAAATTTAACAAGGTGATTTGCTTCTTGTTTGTTATCAGAAGCTCTAACCCCAGATTGGATGAGACCGTAGTTATTGAGTGATTGGTTTATTAGCTCCACTAAATCGTCGGGCCTGTCCTTTGATATAGGATAGTTTAAAAGTTTTATTTCTTGAATTGTTGCTCCCACAGGATTTATGCTCATTTCAAGGACATCTGTTTTTATTTTTACAATATCGGCTTCCAGCGTATCTTTTGATTGCAGTGGGCTAGCTTCCCTGATAGTTGGGCTTGTTTGCATATCAGTTATTTCTGGAACATTGTTTTCAAAACGTTTTTGATTGTTTTGCATTATGTCTTGGTCAGTTTCGACATTCCTTTCCATGTATTGATAATTTTGGGCGTCTTGTTGGATCCAGGCTTGATAATTCAAAAGGCACATGAAGCCGAATACTGCCCATATAAAAAATCTTTGATTGTCCATGCTACTTTTCCTTAGAAATTCTGATCCAGTGACGCATTAAACTTTTGATCAGTATATGCGTGTCGTTATTATAGGTTGTATGTTTACTTAAGACTACAATATCATGCCCTTTAAGCTTAGATATATTGTTTCGAAATGATTCTCTTATTATTCTTTTTAGTCTGTTTCTCTTGATGGCATGCTTACAGTTCTTCTTTGAAATTATCAAACCCAATCTAGGATAGTTTTTACTGTTTTCTTTATAAAGAACCGTGAAGTTTGAGTCTTTTGTTCTTTTTGGACTTTCAAACACAAAATCAAAATCTTTTTTTTCTGACAGTCGATTATTTTTTCGAAACTGCATGCTATCAATTAAAAGGATTTAATTTTTTTATAGTGTCGAACAGTTAGTGTGACGGTGAAAGCTGGATACGCCCTTTAGCTCTTCTTCTGTTTATTACTGCCCTTCCTGGTTTTGTGGACATTCTAGATCTAAACCCATGAGTTCGTGCTCTTTTCAAGTTACTTGGTTGAAATGTTCTTTTCATCGGCCTTGCCCTAGTTATTGTTTAATCTAATTTTTCTGCAGAAAATGAGCCGAAAAGGTTACTTGTGCGTGTTTCTTATGTCAACTAAAAATTAACAGAAAATATACCACTAAAATGACTCGGACCTGTGGATAACTTTTAATATACATTATAATATATTGTGATTAATGTTCTTAGTATAAAACAATGTCATTAGAAAACACACAGATATGGTCTAAGTGCCGACGAATCCTCAAAGGGGAGATACCCGAAAAGCTTTTTAATACGTGGATTCTCCCAATTCATTCTATTGAAAAAAACAATAGTATCAGGCTCTTGGCGCCTAATGACTTTGTTCTAAAAAAGGTGTCTCAAGATTACCTGGGCAGAATTGAAGAAATTGTGCATGAAAAAGACAGTTCGATCGAACTGTCTTTTGCTGTTGGTTCAAAAGATATTGAGAATGTAACAGAGCGAAAGTTGCCGCGTCTATCTCAAAAGAGGTTGGCTACACCAAAAGTCGAGAGCAGGCTCAACCCCAGTTTTACGTTTGATGCTTTTGTTGAGGGAAAAAGCAACCAACTTGCAAGGGCAGCGGCAATTCAGGTTTCAGAAAACATTGGAAAATCATATAACCCTCTTTTCATATACGGTGGGGTAGGTCTAGGAAAAACACATTTGATGCAGGCGGTTGGAAACTCATTGCTTTCGGTAGATCCGGGAGCAAGGATCAGTTATGTTCACTCTGAAAGGTTCGTTGGCGATATGGTTCGTGGACTTCAACATAACACAATCTCAGAATTCAAAAGGACATATAGGACGTTAGATGCATTGCTAATTGACGATATTCAGTTCTTTGCAGGAAAAGAAAGATCGCAAGAGGAGTT
>CEUZ01073218.1_pt1 | contig 10947 bp, 14 predicted proteins | sample 361511 | NCBI WGS metagenome assembly CEUZ01 (sample SAMEA2622822, study PRJEB7988) | marine metagenome | biome: marine biome (ENVO:00000447); feature: surface water layer (ENVO:00002042); material: "saline water (ENVO:00002010), including plankton (ENVO:xxxxxxxx)" | depth 5 m
ACTTAGCAGGATTATTATTAATTAAAATATCAGAAGAGAGATTAAGAGGGATATTCTTTTTCTCAGGCGGATAACAAAGACCTTTTATTGCACAACCTTGGTAATGAATAAAAAAATACTTACTTTTGTCATTATCAAGATTATTTACTAGCTCATATTCTATTCCCAATTGAAAATCTTTATCAAATATCTTAGACTTTCCAAAAAATTCATCTTCAAAAATTTTATGTTTTGGAAAGATGATTTTACTACTTTGTATATAATTTGATTCTATATAAATCTTATCTTTATATAAATAATAACCATCAGCTATTTGAAAAAAAATATTTATCTTATTTTTATCAACAACTGCTGAAACTTTAAATGCCTCATATGATGGAAGAAAGTCACTATCCTTTTTCTCCTTGAAAATATCTGCATATAAAAATGTAGACCCTAAAATTATTATAAGAAATAAAGTTATTTTCCTAGATATACTCATTTAAAAAACCAATTTGATAAGTTGGCCTTCAGTAGGCTCACCTGATGGATAAAAATTATTTAGAACTCTTAATCTATCTTCAGCATGAGTTGCGTATGGAGATGATTCTGCGTATTTTGCAAATGTATCATTTTTTTTAGCTATATGAATCTTAATTCTTCTTGGCTCACCCAAAGACCTCTCATCTTCTTTAAGTTTCCTGAGACTCTTAAATGTTTTTATAAAATCTTTCTTATATTTAACTATGTCTTCCTCTTTTTTAGTTGTAGCAACTAATACAAAAGCATCCTTTTCTGTTCTATACAATATGCAAACCCAGCATGGATGACTTTGACCAAAAGGGGTATCTAATTTTACAATAGCCGCATATCCCTTATAATCTTGAGTACTAATATCTATTCCATCATCAAGTTTATCGCCACTTGCATAAAACCTCTCAAGAGTCTCTTTAGGTGGAATTTTTCGATTTAAATCACGCATATTAACTTGAATAAAAGTATTCCTATCTTTTGTTGTAGCTACTATGCGATCTGGTAAATTTTCTATTTTCCAGTCGTCTGGGAATTCTAAGGTGAAGTCTAACTCATTATGATAAAAACTAGATCCTCTAACTGAGCCTTCACCATCTCCAGGGCCAACAGGTATACCAGAGATCATTTTTAAAAATTCAAGTTTCCTTTCTCCAAGGTCCTTATCACTTTTATTATCTTTTACAGTCTTTATTATGCCTTGAAGTCTTTTATCGTTATCTGGATGTGTTGAAAAAATTCCATGGTATGCATATGGTTCTCTATTCTCTTCTTTTGCTAGCTTCTTATCAAACTCTTCTTGGTTTTTAAGTACACCAATCACTTGAAGGAGACTATTAGGATCATAACCAATATGTTGCATATATTCTGCTCCAATTCTATCAGCTTCTAATTCATTTTCTCTTCCATAACCTCTTAATAAAGCTAAGCTAAATAAGTTAGTTAAATCAGAAACCCTTCTGTCTCCAACAAAAATTCCTAATAAAGTACTTACAACTCCACTAATTTGATGTTTTGCATGTGCTCTAGCTCCATGTCTTGCTGTAACATGACCAAGTTCATGTCCAAGAACTCCAGCTAATTCTGCTTCACTACCTAAATAAGCAAGCATACCTCTTGTCATATAAATATATCCCCCTGGTAATGCAAAAGCATTTACTTGCGGACTATCTAACAATGTAAAATGATAAATTAATTCTTTTCTATGAGAAATATTTGCAAGTTTTTCACCAATAATAGTGATATAAGATGATAAGTCTGGATTATTATATTGCTTATAGGATTGCATCAGTTGTTTATGCGAAGCTCTTCCTATCTCAGCTTCTTCATCTTCTGACATAAAAACTAAATCCTGATCTCCTGTTACAGGATTCGTTGCACATCCAGAAAGAAATGTGATAGCTGTTAATGATGATGTTGCTTTTAAAAAATATCTTCTATCCATAGAACAAATATTGCCGAATTTTGCTTGAATTATAAAGAAATATTTTTTATAACTATTTTTTAGAATACCTTTTTTTGAATTTATCTACCTGTCCAGCTGTATCAACTATCTTTTGCTTTCCAGTATAGAATGGGTGACATAAGGAACATACATCTATATTCATAGATTTATCCTTGTATGTCGATCTTGTTACGAACTTATTTCCACAGCTACATGTAACTTCAATCTCTTTATATTCAGGGTGTATACCTTCTTTCATATTGCTAAGCCATTTAAAAACCATGTGATAATAACCAAAGAAATCTATACATACAAGATATTATTCACTTAATCAGTATATTATAATTTACTATATGAAATGCAAAATTTAGATAAAATCCAATGAATATTACCTCATAAAGTACTGTTTTTTATAATTTTTTTATTATCCACACTTTTTGTGGATAAGTCTGTGTAAAAGACTTTTTTTTCAATCTATTTCCCAACTATTTCTAAATCTTTGCTAAATTGGTTAAATTTTATACAAATTCATAAGTTACTGATAATAAAGAGTTTTTAAGATAAAAAAAACATAAAAGTAGGGAATATAGCTATTTTCTTAAAAAAATCCCATATTTTGATGTCTATTTTTTTTCTGTGTATAAATAAGCAATTTTTTAAAAAAAATTTGAAAAAAATTAAATTTTGGGTGCTATTTTTTTAAAAAAATGACAAAAAAATAGAGTTTAATCATTCTTGTTTAGATCTTCCCAATATTTTTGAAATAACACTAATGCTTTTGCCCTATGACTAATTTTATTTTTTTGCTCTTTTGTTAGTTCCGCAGAGGTACAAGAATATTCAGGCAGATAAAAAAGTGGATCATACCCAAATCCATTACTTCCAGATGGTTTTTCTGCTATATAACCCTCCCATGTACCATAAAAAGTTTTTGGCATTGGGTCATCATGACTGTTAACAAAAGCTATTACACATTGGTAACGAGCACTTCTTTGATCTTTTTCAAAACTTTCCATTTCTTTTAACAATAATTGATTATTTTTTTCGTCTGTAGCATCTAAGCCAGAATATCTTGCTGAATATATTCCTGGCCTGCCTTGAAGAGCATCCACTTCAATACCAGAATCATCTGAAATTGCAGGTAGTCCAGACTTTTTTGAAGCATTTCTTACTTTTAAAATAGCATTTTCTAAAAAAGAAAGACCTGTCTCTTCTATATCTTCAATATTTAGCTCTTTTTGAGTTATTAAATTAACATTATAGAGGTCTAAAATCCTTTTAAACTCTTTGACTTTGTGTTCATTATTTGAGGCTATAACAATCTTATCAATCATTGTAGATTATTTCTTTTTGAATTTTTATTATTTCAGATATACCGTTTTTAGCAAGATCTAACATTTTTATAAATTCTTTTTCTGTAAAAAAATCCTTTTCTGCTGTGCCCTGGATCTCAACAAACTCATTATTGTCATTCATAACAAAATTCATATCTGCATCTGCATTTGAATCCTCGTGATAATCTAAGTCAAGAATAATATCCCCTTCATATTTTCCTACAGATATTGATGCAACACTTGACTTCAAAACATCCTGAAAGTCTATACCTAAAGATGGACTATTAATTATAGATAAACATAATGCAACAAAGCCTCCTGTAATTGAGGCTGTCCTCGTTCCACCATCTGCTTGAATAACATCGCAATCAATTGTTATTGTGATTTCTCCCAATTTATCTAAATTAAGCGCTGATCTTAGAGACCTCCCTACTAGTCTCTGTATCTCCATTGTTCTTCCACTCTGTCTGTTTTTAGCTTCTCTATACATTCTTTCATTTGTTGATCTAGGAAGCATTCCATACTCTGCAGTAACCCAACCAGAATTTTGTCCTTTTAAGAAATTTGGTACTTTAGTTTCAATAGTTGCATTACATACTACTTTAGTCTCACCAAATTCTATTAAAACTGACCCCTCTGGATGTGATATGAAATTCTTAATAATATTGATTTTTCGTGTTTCATTGTTTTGTCTGCCATTTTTTCTCATAAGATAAGCCCTTGAATTTATACATAAATAAAAAATATTTGATTCTTTGTTATTTTTATGAAGAATTACATAATCACATACTATCATAGCAGTTCTTAGGGGCAAATTAACTATGAAAATTACTATACTTACAACTGGCGGAACTTTTGACAAAATTTATTTTGATGCGAATAGCGATTATAAAATAGGTGATACTTGCGTTAGCTCTATTCTTGAAGAAGGTAATGTAACATCTGATTATGAAATATTATCTATACTAAAAAAAGATAGCTTAGATATTACAGAAAGTGAAAGAAAAATAATAAAGGATGCGGTAAAAAAATGTGAATCCACTAGAATTCTTATAACACACGGTACAGATACTATGGTTGAAACTGCAAAATTCCTGAGTGATATAGATAATAAAACTATAGTTCTTACAGGTTCAATGCAACCAGCAAGATTTAAAAATTCTGATGCTACTTTTAATATAGGTTTTGCTCTTTCAGCAGTATCTACTCTTGATTTTGGAGTATATATAGCAATAAATGGGAAAGTATTTAATCACGACAATGTGAAAAAGAATATAGATCTAGGAAAATTCGAAAATAAAGTTTGACATTTCTCAACCTACCCTCATATACCTATTAGTTAGTAATAAATATGAGGATTTTTATATGTTTTTAACAAAATATGACAGTTTTTTTAACGATTTTTATAACTTTGATACGCTTTTTTCTAGTGGTTTAAGTATCTATAATCAAGATTCTGATACATACAATATCCAAAATAGTGAGGATAAATATAGCATGCATTTCGAAGTCCCAGGAATTGAGGAAAGTGCTATAGATATTTCATTAGAGAATGGTTGCGTGAACCTTGATATTAATGCAGAAAGTAGAGGAATGAATAATTATAAATATAGTTTTCGAATACCCAGCAATGTTGAGCAAAAGCTAATTAAAGCTAGCCTTAAAAATGGCTTATTAGAAGTTATCTTGCCTAAGAAAGAAGAAAGCAAGAAACATAAAATTACGATAAATGCATGATATTTTGCTATAATCCAATCTAATTTTAGCGGTTGTAGTAGAAATTTTTAATGTTTAATTTAATTAGAAAGATATCTTTCGCTTTAGTACTCTCATTACCTTTGGGAGTACATGCTGATATTACATCATTATTTAAATCAGAGATGCCTTCTCTTGCTCCTATGTTAGAAAAAGTGACTCCAGCTGTAGTAAATATATACACTTTAAGAAATATAAAACAAAAACAACAAAACCCCTTTCGTGATGATCCATTTTTTAGAAAATTTTTTAATATACCAGGCCACAAAAAGAAAAAAGAGAGAAGTAGAGCGGGCTTAGGTTCAGGAGTTATAATTGATAAAGATAAGGGTTTAATTATTACAAATAATCATGTTATTGCAAAAGCAACTGATATTAAAGTTAGATTAAGTGATGGTAGAGAATATAAGGCAAAAGTTGTTGGCAAAGATTCAGCCACAGATATTGCCATTATAAAAATAGAGGCTGACAATCTAATGTCCTTAAAATTTGCAAATTCTGATGATTTAAGAGTAGGAGATTTTGTTGTAGCTATTGGAAATCCTTTTGGTATTGGACAAACTGTAACTTCAGGAATAGTTAGCGCACTAGGTAGGTCGGGCTTAGGCATTGAAGCCTATGAAAATTTTATACAAACAGATGCTTCAATTAATCCTGGAAACTCTGGAGGTGCTCTAGTTAATTTAAATGGAGAACTTGTAGGAATAAATACTGCAATAATAGGTGCGAGAGGTTCCTCAGCAGGAAGTGTTGGCATTGGTTTAGCAATACCAGTTAACATGGCGCTCAGTGTAACACAACAATTAATAAAATTTGGACATGTGAAAAGAGGAATACTTGGTGTATCTGCTCAAGATCTTACAGTAGATCTAGCGAAAGGTTTTGGCATAAAAGAAAAAAAAGGTGCCATAATAATTGAAATAGAAAAAGGATCAATTGCAGAGAAATATGGACTCAAAGTTGGGGATATAGTAATTGAGATGAATGGTAAAAAGATAAAAAACGCACTAGCATTAAAAAATGAGATTGGTCTAACTGAGGTTGGAACTAAGATTAAATTAAAAGTAATTAGTAATAAGATTTTAAAAGATATAGTTCTAGAAATGGTTGAAACTAAGGTTGCAAAAAACAGTAATTTAAAGATAAATCAACGTTTAAATGGAATGAAATTTTCAGAAATAACTAGAAAGATGCCAGAGTATAATAGAGTAGAAGGTATAAAGATTATTAAAATTAGAAAAAATACAAAAGCATATAATTCCGGTATAAGAACTAACGATATCATATTATCTATTAATAACGTTCCTGTTAAAAAAATGAAGGATCTCGAACTTATTGCTGGAAATAATGATTCTGAATTACTACTACACCTCCTTCGAGGCAATAGGACAGCATTTATATTATTAAAATAGTTACCCACCAGTTATTGTTGGGAAAAAAGCTATTTCATCATTATCTCTAATTATTGAATCAAAGCTTGCGTGAACAGCATTTTGGGCAGCAAAAATGTCATATCCATAAGCACCCAACCCAAGAAAATCATATAGACCAGATATCTTGGTACCATCCTTAATATCAACATATTCTTCAGATTTTTTAATATCTTCTGAAAGCCTTGCTAAATAAACAACTTTTACCTTCATAAATTTACTAATATCTCTCTTTAGATTAATATTACATTATGAATAAAAAATTTACGCACTTCAACAAATCTGGAGAAGCCCATATGGTTGATATTGAAAAAAAACCATTATCACACAGAATTGCTATTGCTTCTGGAGAAATTAAAGTTTCACAAGAGGTATTAGAAAAAATTAAGAACGTATCTCACAAGAAGGGAGATGTTCTAGGTATTGCTAGAGTAGCCGGGATTATGGCAACTAAAAAAACGTCTGATTTAATACCATTATGTCATAACATTAATCTTACATCTGTCGAAATTGATTTTGAAATTAAAGAAGATGATTTAACTATATTATGTAAAGCAACAGTAAAAACAGAAGGTAAAACTGGCGTCGAAATGGAGGCACTGACTGCAGTTAATATATCATTACTTACGATTTATGATATGTGCAAATCTATGGACCGAGGAATGATTATAAAAAATATAATGCTAGACCTAAAGGATGGTGGTAAAACTGGAAAATGGGAAAGATAAAAATTATTTTTCAAAAAGAGTACTCATCTGGCACAAAAAAGATGGGAGGCATGACTTACCTTGGCAAAAAAGAATTAATCCTTATAGAGTCTGGATTTCTGAAATAATGTTACAACAAACTCAAGTAAGTGTTGTGATTCCATACTATTTGAAATTCATAGAGTCTTACCCTAATCTTAAAATACTGTCTAACACTACATTGAAGAAAGTCATGAAACATTGGGAAGGTTTAGGGTACTACAGAAGAGCAGAAAATTTATACAAAACTTCTCAGATAATTAAAAAAAATTTTAATAATATTTTTCCCAAGAGTTATGAAAAATTGATAGAATTACCAGGGATTGGAAAATCTACAGCTGGAGCAATAATGTCAATTGCATACAATAAAAAATATCCAATCTTAGATGGTAATGTAAAAAGGGTAATTATAAGATTTAAAGGGTTTAACAAAGATATTGTAAAAGAAAAGCAGTTATGGGAAATATCAAACAATTTACTACCAAACAAGAAAAACGATATTTTTACACAGGCAATTATGGACTTAGGAGCAACAATCTGTAAAAAGGCTAATCCTCTATGCAATGATTGTCCTGTTAGAAATAAGTGTATAACCAAAAATACTTACTAGAGGTTAAAATGAGAACTGTAAAATGCATAAAATTAAATAAGGAAGCTGAAGGACTAGATAATCTTACGTATCCTGGTGAGCTAGGACAAAAAGTTTACGAAAATGTTTCAAAGGAAGCATGGGCTCTATGGTTAAAACATCAAACTATGTTAATTAATGAATATCGTCTTACACCTTTTGAACCAAAGGCAAGAAAATTTTTAGAAGAAGAAATGGATAAATTCTTTTTTGGTGAAGGGTCAAGTGTACCGGAACAATATAAACCTGAATAAATATTTATCTATATGGTTACTCGTTTAGTGTATACTCTCGGTTTCTATAAAATAAGGCCAGGTAGCTCAGTTGGTAGAGCAGTGGACTGAAAATCCTCGTGTCGGCAGTTCAATTCTGCCCCTGGCCACCAGAATTTTAAAAACTTTTTTTTTGGAATCCATAATTTTCTTTTGAATATAATTGATTCTTAGCGGTTATAATTAATTAAAATAATAACTGAAAGAAGCATAATTACTGAAACAAAATAAAAACCAACTTCAATAGAGTATATTGAAGAAAATACTCCTATAAGAATCGCTCCAGATGCATAGCCCGTATCTCTCCAAAACCTATATATTCCAATTGCAGTTGCTCTCCACTCCTCATTAGAATTATCATTTACTGCAGAACTTATAGATGGATATAACATTGCCATCCCTATTCCTAATATAAATGAATTAAAGAACCACCATATAAAAGAATTATAAATTGGACATATAGCAATGATAATAGAACATATAATCATTCCAAAGATAATCAACTTATCTCTACCAACATAGTCTGAATATAAACCAGTAAAAATCTGTAAAATCCCCCATGTCACCGTATAAATACCAACCACATAACTAATCTCTAATATTGGCATATCAATATTATATAAATATACTGGGAAAAATATCCATACCGCTGTATCAATATATTTCTCAATATGGCCTGATTGACAATAGGAAAATAATTTCTTATCTCTCCAGGAAACTTTATAAAAAACATTTTTTATAAATTCTTTATCTATTTGATTTGATTGACTTACTTCATTAATATATTTTTTTGTATCATTAACAAAAAAAGTAATAAGTAGTAATGCTATAAAGATAATAAAATAACTAAAGATTAATGATGCAATTCTAACATCATACAAATCAGTTAAATAACTTACTAAAATCCCCCCAAAAGCCACGCCAACATACCCTCCAAATTCATTTAAGCCAACAGCAAATCCTCTACTTTGTTGTTCCGTAATATCTACACTTGAAATCTGAGTTACAGACCAAGTAAGGCCTTGATGAATTCCTATTATTGAAGTTGCTATAACAATGTAATACCAATTTTCAGCATAGAATATAAGCAATGGGGCTGGGATAGCTAAAATCCAACCAGCTACCAGAACTATTTTTCTATTAAATCTATCAGAGAATATTCCAGCATAGTAGTTAGATACCCCTTTTACTAAACCAAAACTCATTACAAAAGTTGATAATAAGATAAATGATCCTTTCGGAACACCAAAATCAACCTCTGCTAACGCAGGAATTACAGTTCTAAAAAGACCTAGAATAAGGCCTACAAGCAAAACTTGCAGTATTAGGTGGAAAAATAATATATTATTTTTTAAATTAACTATCATTTATTATAAGTTTTAAATATAACATATTAGGCTATATGAATTGGGAAAAGATTCAAACTGTTTTTTTAGATATGGATGGTACCTTACTTGACTTATCATTTGACTCAAGGTTCTGGTATGAATTTGTGCCTTATGAGTACGCAAAAAAGCATAATATAGAGTTGAAATTTGCAATAGAAGAACTTAGTAAAAAATATAAAAGCATGATAGGAACACTAGATTGGTATTGCACAGACTACTGGAGTGATTATCTTAAGATAAACCTCAAAGAAATAAATTATAAGTACAAGTCAAATATAAAAATATTCCCAAAAACAAAGCTCTTCTTAGAGACACTTAGGAGAAAGGGGAAAAACATAACACTATTAACTAATGCTCACAGAGATACTATAAATATAAAGCTAAATGAGACTAAACTATGGGAATTTTTTGACTGTGTTATTTCATCTCATGATTATAAGACGCCAAAGGAGTCTAATGAATTTTGGAGAAAACTTGAGTCAGAAAATATCTTCTTAAAAGATAGTAGTATTCTCATTGATGATAATATTAATGTTTTAAAATATGCAAAAATATATGGAATTAAATATTTAATTGAAATAACTCATCCAGATTCAACAAAGAAGGAAAAGTCTGGCAGTGAATTTACAAGTGTATCAAATATCTGTGAACTCACTATGAATTAAACCTCTAATTACTCTCTTCGCCTCTCTAGTCTTTCCACTCTTTTTCAAGTATTTTGCAAGTTTTTTCCAACTACTAGAAATTATAATATATCCTATACAATTTTTTGAACCACACTTACATATATGTTCTTCGTAATCATCCTTGTCAAATTCAAACCCATAATCGTAGGTAATTTCTTCTCCCTTTTTTATCTTTTTAGTTGAAATTATCCAGATTTTTCCTTTAACTATGTCAGTTTCACAATTAGGATAACATGAATGGTTTATCAATCTTGCTGTATTGTATGAATAATTTCCATCAATATCATGTTTTTTATTAAGTGTAAAAATATAAACTTGTCCTAGGCTTATTTTTTTAGACGCTTTATTAATTTGTTTTTCTGCAATTTTATCTGACTGAGATTTTGTTATTTTTTTTCCTCTATATTGAACAACTTTAGTGCCTTCTTCTATATCACATTTAGCAAAAAGACCTTTTCCATGCATTTTAGAACGCTTTATTATGTATAATTTTTTCATTTATTTTATCCAGTTGTAGTATCCCAAGCAAAAGTACAATCTAACTCACTTCTAATTTTTCTAAGACCATTTAAACCTTCATGTATTATTACTTCAATAGGTGCTTTATTGTTAAAACGTCTATGCTCCGTTTTAAGCCAGCCAGAAGCCATATGTTGATTTCTAGGGAAAGTTGTTCTTAATGCGTCTGATATTCCAATTATATGTTCGAGCCTTTCAAATATTTCCTTTTCATATGGGAATGATAAATTATTTC
>CEUZ01015250.1_pt1 | contig 10944 bp, 18 predicted proteins | sample 361511 | NCBI WGS metagenome assembly CEUZ01 (sample SAMEA2622822, study PRJEB7988) | marine metagenome | biome: marine biome (ENVO:00000447); feature: surface water layer (ENVO:00002042); material: "saline water (ENVO:00002010), including plankton (ENVO:xxxxxxxx)" | depth 5 m
TTTTTGAATATATACTAAATAGGAAATTTAGGATTTAAACTAGTACACTTTTCAAATGAACTATTAACAATTATTACTGAAATTTATCATATCAATTCGTGAGAAGAGAGGTTTTTTTAAAAGTAATTAATGATATGCCAGGAATATCATATAACGAGATTGCACGTAATACAAATCTAAGTAATGGTGTAGTCTCGCATTACATTTTACAATTAATGGAAAGCAATGAATTAGAAAAAGAAGGAAAAACACGTTCAAAATACTTTATTAGAAATGTGCCCGTAAAAGATAGAAAATTAATCATGATATTACGAAATAAAACAAATAATAAAATTTGTAAACTTTTACTTGAGAAAAATTTGATATTAGGTTCAAATGAAATTTCAAATAAAATAAACAAGTCAAAATCAACCATTTCTGTTAGCCTAAAAAGTTTACAAAAATCCAAAATAGTGGAAAGAGAAATTATGAATAAAAATTCTAAACTTACTAATGATATTGGTTATAAGATTAATAATCATCATTTTTTCAAGAATTTTTTATCAAAATACAATCTGTAAAATTCTGTGTGAAAAAGATCTAAATAACAAAATCATGTGATTAATGAATGTCCTGATTAAATCTATTTTCTAGAGAAATGATCTTTGATCTATGGAATTGAATTTATAATGGCAAAAATATTGCGTGTTATGGCAAAATTTCGATACTGGAAATTAACAATAGAGGACACTGAAAAATTAACTCATGATGATAGTAAAATTCTAAACTGGGATATCAAATGTACAAAAGAACCAGAAGAAGACGCAGTGTTTTTTGGAGTATTTCTCTATAAAGCTGGAACACCACATGATTATGAATCAAAAAAAGGTTTGACGTATTATTACAACAATATTGAAAGAAATGAATTACCAAGTATAACAAAATTCCTAAAAAATAGATTCGGAGGAAACGAAACTGAAAAAGGCGAGAGAATTCTTCTGGTGGATTCTAAAGAGATCTATTCTGGAAAAGATATTGCAAAATTAGCTAAAGAATTACAAGATGAATTTTCAATTAACCCAGTCATCACAATTGAATTACATGATACAACACAAGAACAACTAAAAGAATGGGGTTACCCAGAAGCAAAACTTCTCCCAATTCCTACCTAGAAAATTTGAAACATTTTTGTTGCAGATACACAATTAGAAATTTTAGATGTCCGAGATTAGCGAGATAAATACACACATCGAGGAATTAAGAAAAAGAGTAATACGTTCAGTCATATCTGTTCTGGTAATTACAGTATTCATACTAACATTTCATGCAACGGCAGTGGATGTGATGGGAGTTACGTTATACTATCCATATCCAGAGCCATTAGACAATATTGCCGCACAATTTACAAATGTTATGAAAGATGAATTAGTTCCAGAAAATGTTCAGTTAATACAAACAGCACCTGGTCAGGCATTTTTCTCTCAAGTTTACATTGCCGCGCTAATTGGAATTGTTTTTAGTATACCAATTATAGTTAGAGAGTTTATTTCATTTTTAAAACCTGCATTAAAAGAAAGAGAAATTAATGTTGGACGTTCAATTACAATTCCTGCAATAGGACTGTTCGTTGCTGGCTGTGCATTTTCATATGCAGTAGTTATTCCATTCATCTTAGATTTTCTTTACAAGTATGGAGAATCTGCAGGGCTTGTAACATTCCTGAATATTATGGATTTTGTAACATTTGTTTTACAATTTTTACTTGCGTTTGGAATCTCATTTCAGCTGCCGTTGATAATGTATGCAGTGAGTCTTTCAGGTTTAACAGATGCAAAATTTTGGAGAAGAAATCTAAGATATGCCATAATAGTGATTATTGTCTTTGGAGCAGTGATTACACCGGATGGTAGTGGGGTTACAATGTGGTTTGTATCATTACCAATGATTGCACTCTATGGAGCAGGCATGGTGATAGTTGAAAGACAAGAAAGACAGACAAACAAGCTTTAAATGAGATTTGGGCGCCTAATGAATCATGATTGAAAGTATATTCAATTTCATACCAGGAGGAAGTGAATGGATAATTGTAATTGTTGCAGCAGGCGTTCTATTGTTTGGTGCTAAAAAAATTCCAGAACTAGCAAAAACATTCGGTAAAGCAAAAGGCGAATATAAGAAAGGGGAAATTGAAGCAGATGAGGAATTAAAAAAATACAAAGAAAACAAAGATTAGGATTTTTCTATTTGAGTAATCATCACATCATACAAATTTTCCAATGCATTACAATATGGATTCTTTTTTGAAAAACGTGAAGATTTCACATCCAATTCTGCAATAACTTTAAGTTTTGTTTTTTCATTATTAAAACTAAAAATTTCATTAATGTTGCTTCCCTTAATGTCTCCTCCAACAACACGCATTTCATGTGAATGAGGCTTAGATGAGAAATGCTTTGCCATTATGATGAATTCTCGGTCATGAAGTTTCAGGTGTTCAGCCACAAGTGAGCTTTCTTCTCTAATGGATTTTACCAATATGGAGGGATAAAATTCAGGAAATAATTTTTGGAAATTTTCAAAATTGGTTATTACGTCAAATGATTTTTCAATGTCAGCATCAATTTCTTTCTCAAAAGATATCTTTTGCATGAATTTTCAGACATAAACTAATGTAAATTTTTTTGGGCTATTTGCTTCCCCATCTAGTAAACAAATCATGTTCAATGTCAAATTGATCAAGACATTTGCCGACAATATGGTCAACCATAGCATCAATTGATGTAGGATTTGTATAAAATTCAGTTACAGGAGGCATAATTACAACATCTAATCTAGCAAGTTTTAGCATATTTTCTAAATTAATAGCAGTTAGTGGAGTTTCTCGTGCAACTAGAATTAATTTTCTAACCTCTTTCAAGGTAACTCCAGCAGCACGCGCAACCAAAGTTTCATCATAGCCATTTGCAATGCTCGATAATGTTTTCATGGTACAAGGAATTACAATCATTCCATCAGTTTTGTAAGTTCCACTTGAAATATTGGCAGCCATATTATTTTCATCAATCACTTCAGTAGCAAGAGATTCCACATAAGAAATATCATGTTTTGTCTCCATTGGAACACACTTTTTTGCCCATTCAGACATCACAAGATTTGTCTCAATTCCTTTTTCTTTTAGTATCTCAAGTAGGCGAATTCCATAAATAACACCAGTACTTCCAGTGATTCCAATTACAAGTTTCATGTATTTGTTAAATCAGATTTTACCAAATTTAAAAGAATCACATAGTTCACGCTTGAGATTCATCTAGTTCTTGAGATTCTTTTCTTTTGTTAAGCCAAATTTTTACACCTGCTGCAGCCATGCCACCAAATAGAATCATTCCTACTAGAACCATTTCAACGCTCATACATAATTAAAAAATTACAAGTAGAAAACTGTTCCAAAGAAGCATTTAATTTTACAGTGCAGAATGATATCATATGATTAAAAGATCTGAGATGCAAAAAATTGCATCGGAATACTCAGATCCAAAAATTGGAGTTTTAGGAAGTCATTCTGCATTAGAGATAATGGACGGTGCAAAAGATGAAGACTTTGGCACATTGGTATTTTGCCAAAAAGGAAGAGAAGTTCCTTATCAGAGATTTAGTAGAATTGCTGATGAGATTAAAATTGTAAATAAATTCAAAGATATGGCAAGTCAAGCTAATCAAAAGATAATGCGAAAGTCTGAAACAATAATTGTTCCACATCGCTCACTAACAGCATATCTGGGATATGACATACTAGAAAACAAACTCAAAGTTCCAATTTTTGGAAATAGAAAACTCTTCCAGGCTGAGGAACGAGAAAACAAACGAAATCAGTATTATTTACTGAAAAAAGCAGGAATCAAACTTCCGAGGATATTTGAAAATCCAAAATCCATCAATAGGCCAGCAATTGTCAAAGTAATGGAAAAAGATAGAAAATTAGAACGTGCATTTTTCACAGTTACATCTTACGCAGATTACAAAGAAAAATCAGAAGCGAAGATCAAAAAAGGCATTATCGCTAGAAAGGATTTAGAAAAAGCAAGTATTGAAGAATTGGTCATAGGAACATATATGAATTTTAACTTCTTCCATACCCCAATTTCAGAGCAAGTTGATTTTATTGGAATTGAAAGAAGACTTCAAACAAATATCCATGATTACAATGCACTACCTGCAAAACAACAGTTAGAGATGGACGTACCATTGCAAAACATCGAAGTAGGTCATACACCTGCAAGTATTAGAGAATCATTGTTAGAAAAAGTCTTCAAGATGGGAGATAAATTTGTCCGTGCAGTAAAAAAAGAATACACTCCAGGCATTATTGGCCCATTTTCACTTCAAAGTGTAATTACAAAAGATTTGGAAATGATCGTCTATGATGTATCATTACGGGTTCCAGGTAATCCAATTGTAGCAACAACTAGCCCATACACAAAATATCAATATGGTGCAACATTCGGAATTGGAAGACGAATAGCGATGGAAATTAAACGTGCTATTGAAGAAGATAAGATTAAAGATATTATTACGTAGTTTCTTCTAGAGGGCTTTTCAGCATATTACTTCGAACAAGAATTGGAATTTTATAATAAACTGCTAATGCAACTGCGTCTGATGCACGATAATTGCGTAAAATAAGGTCTTTTTTGCCAGTAAGATACAGATTTGCTCTAAGTGCATCACCGCTCTCGTAAATTTTTACTTTCACTAGGAACATTTCATTAGCTTCACAAATGTCTTCTAGCATTTTGTAAATTGTTGGAACTGAATCATTATCACCGTCTAAGAAACTTGCAATGTGCCTAGAGACTTCACCAGAAAATGCTCTCATGTGAAATTCCCTGTTATCATCAGCGTGTAATATTACAAGACCTTCATTGCCATATGGGTCAACGAAACCTAAATTACTAATCGTTACAACTTCATAATCAGGATCTTGCATTTCATTAATTTCCATTCTTGAGATATGTTATCATGTATATGTTAAAAATATAATGAACCCGATTAAAGATCCCATATGAAAATAAAGACTACAAAAGGTAGTCAAAATGACAAAAAACTAATCGCTTTAGGATTTATCTCAATTGGAATTTTGTTTTTGATCTATGTTAGATTTGAATATCAAGAGATTACTCCAGATGCAGTTCAATCCATTGAGAGGTTAGGTATTGCGTTTTACATATTATTTTCAATCTCTATAGGACTTATAGGAATAGGATTACGAAAACTTCAGAGAAGAATAGCTGCAACAGGGAATATCACCACATTATCAATGATCTGTAACAATACATTAGATAACAGAGCCAAAAAAATGTTCATTATCACATTCATAATTTATGGAATATTTTTTTCAATGACGTCAGGTATTTTGGTATATCAACCAGAAGTTGTATTTTCATATCATTATGGAGCAGATGTACCATCAGCACATATTACACCATGTTGTGGAGCCCCAGGATACATGCCAAAATTTGTTGTGTATTTAACAGAACATGTGGGAATTAATGTGGTTCCTATAAACTTACTATTACAGATAATTGTCTCATATCTTGTTGCAACAAATACTGCATTAGCTGTTAATGCAATTTCAATTACAAAAAAGACTGGTGGATTAGGAAGTATTGGTGCAACAACTGGTTTATTTATTGCATGCCCAACATGTGTAGGATCGTTTATTTCATTATTTGTTGGTGCAACAAGTGCAGTTGCATTCACAATTGCAATAACAGAATTGCAAACATTATTCATTGCAATTACAATACCAATATTGGTTTTAACACCATTCATCATCTCAAGAAGAATACTGAAAGCACAGAATAATACTAGTTAGATTTTACAGTGATATAGGGATTTTCAAAATTCCCAATATTAAATCCGTCACGTCTTAGATATTTCAATACAAGTTTGTAGACTAATTCATCATGGTCAACTTCCTCAGAGAGTTGTTTCCAAGGTAATGGAGTGTCACGGTTAATTGTGGGCTTTAATTTAGTATTGATTTCCTCTGCAATTTTTTTACAATCCTCATAGGAATTTCCGTTTCTATATGAAGTGCCACGGCTATCACAGTATTTCATACATGAATTCTCAGATAGATAGATAAATAATTTTATCAAAAATTACGTAATTTTTCTGTGACTATTTTGAATATTTCGTCATTATCTAGTAGAATACACGGAAGATTATTTTCCTCACAAGCCTGGCCGCTTTCAGTATCACGTGTGATGAGAACCATCTCATTTTCTTTTGCATAGTTTATAACAGAATAATCGGTATGCAATTTTTTACCCTCATTTCGAAGTTTTTTTACACTATATGCGTCATAGCCAAGCTTAATCAGACGTTCATCCATACCATCATCCATCTCATCAACTAAAACTTTCATTTTAAATTAGAAGTAATTTTTTTTACTTGTGATATTATTTTTATTTTATCAGAAACTGATATTTCTGGTTCTACAGTAATAAACAATGATTTTGTTTTTGCATACATTACAATTTGTGAAATATTCTCACGCTCTACATTTACAAATCTTACCTTCCCTAATGCTTTGTTAAACTCTTCTCTCATGTTTCTACGTACTGTAACATCCTTACAAAATCTTTCTTCATTTTTATTTTTGAGCAACGATGGAGTTTCACTTCTCATTTCAGATTTTAGAACTTTACCATTCTTGTTTATGATAGCCACAAATCTCACCATTTTGTTAAGTCTAGTAATTTTTTTGATTATTATTTCTAGGTTGGTAGTTTCTGGCATAATTTTTGCCAAAAATTATCAAATATAATGGTAATCAAAATTGAAAAATAATTTTTTAATCATAAAAGTTAGCACTATACAGAACTGTTCCGCAATCATAAAAAAGTTAGCACTAGACATACTTATTAGGCACTAACCCAATAATGATCGTGGTTTATTTAAGAAAGAAAAAGGTCAAAGGTGTTAATTATCTATATTTAGTAAAAAGTACATGGGATAAACAGAAGAAAACATCACGGCAAGAGACAATCAAATACCTTGGTCAATCATCATCAGTAACCAGGGAAGATATACCAGAAAAATATCGAGATGATGCTAAAATAAATTCATTCTTATTACAAAATACACCAAAAGATAGAGAAAAACGTGAAAGACTAATTGAGCAACTAAGAACAAAATTTTTTTCTGCACTTACTGAAGGTGACCTGAAAAATACAATGAGTGTTTACTCTGCATTTGTTAGTAATAACTCACTAGACCAATTCTATGAAAGAATAATGACTCCTGTTATGGAAGAAATTGGATATTTATGGTCTGAAGAAAAACTATCTATTGCAACAGAACATGTTGCAAGTAATATTGCACATAGTTTAGTTAAAGTAATTTCAGATGAAAATAGAAAAAATAAAAAAGATAAAGGAAAAATTCTATTAACTACGCCAGTTGGTGAGGATCATAATTTAGGATGTAACGTTCTTGATTCATTTCTTGTTTCCAAAGGATTTACAACATTTAACCTCTCACCATCAACACCTTCAGAACCATTAATAGAATTTATTAAAACTGCAAAACCTGATGCGCTATTTATATCAATTACATTAGAAGATAATATTAGATCTGGTCAAAGACTAGTAAAAAAAATCCACAATGAATATAAAAAATTACCAATTTTTATAGGTGGGCAAGCATTTTCTGAAAAATCAAACATAAAATTTGATGGAAAATTAATCAGTGATGCACATGCATTGGAACAAATTCCACGCATAATAAAAAAAGAAAATTGGCACTAGTTTTGTTATATTCCACTAGATTTAATTTTATGATAAAATAAAATGACTCATAAGTATTCATTTTTCCCAAAAAATGTTTTTGGTGCATTCAGTATTTTGTTTTTCATTAGCGGTGCAATAATACCAATACAAAATTTAATAATTTGGGGACCAGAATTTGTTTCAAGGTATTTTATATCGTCAGACATTACTGCAGAAAAAATTTCAATTGCTGTAATTGTAATTGGTGTTATAATGATGATTTATGGAAAGAGAAAAGAAAATATGGTTTAAGACGATGCCCTATCACGTGGATCTAATTCGAGTGATTTATTATAACATTCAGACGCCTCATCATATCTCCCTAGACTTCGTAATACAATTCCCTTATGATTCCATAAATCAGGATCATCAGGTTTTAGGAGTAATGCCTGATCGAAGAAACCTAATGCCTTTTCAAAATCGCCACGTTGAATATTTTCAATACCACTTCTGATTAAAGCCTCTAACTGATTCACTAATTTACTATAGCGTCACTCTGAAATAATCCCATCGTTCAGGATCAAACTTTTTGATGAAGACGACATTTTTATCATTTTTTTTTCTTTCTTCAATCACATCACGCATTGCAAAACTAGTCATGAATTTGTAACCTTTTGATTGTACCTGCATCATGAATAATTGGCGAATTTCTCTACCGCCATGAAACCCCCAATAGCCATTTTTTATTGCGACAGGCTCCAAAAATACAGTATTATTTTTTCCATAATTTCGATCTTCAAATTCTAAATCAAAATGATATTTTTCTAGCGGACCGCCTTTTGCAAATCCTATAATTGCGCCTTTAGCGCTTCCAATTCGAAGAGTGTTGAGGATTGTTTCAGTATCATGTATTGATTCAATGAAATCATCTCTTGTAAATTGTAATGGTTTTGGTAATTCACGATAAATACTCAAAAGTACATCTGCAACATCTTGAGAGATAGGATTTTTTTCTATGCATGGAACTAATGGAAGTCCATCATATACAAATTGATTATAAATTTGAATTTCTTCTTGACGGAGTTTCATAAAACCAACTATGTTATCCAAGAAATTCTTACGCATGTGTTTTGGTAAACCATTTAGAACTCTTTGACACATGTCTGGCTCAGAATTTAGCATATCTTCAAAAAAACTTACGGAACGTCTAACAATAAATGCAGGATGCCAACTGGATGAATGGGCATTCATTTTTGCCATTTCTATCGCTTTATCAAAATCACCTAATGAATAACCGCCAATACGATCTGCCACAGATAAAAAATGACCAAGTATCTGAAAGTGATCTTGGTATTTCTTATTTTTCTTAATTGTAGATTTGGAAAAATAATTTTGAATTAGTTTGTTGGTTGTGGTCATTATTTCTCCTTTGTATGGATAAACAGTTCTTGATATTAATGCACAAATAAGAAATTGATCAAGATTAGCTTGTTTGAGGAGTTTTTGAATGGTTTTATCTTTTGAGATAAAATTTATGACATTTTTCTCATGAGGTTTGTCTATGGCTTTTGCAGGATCAAAGTCATGTAAAAGGGCTGCGGCAAAAAGATAATTCAAATCTTCAAGAGTTAGATATTCTTCTTTCAGAGAATTAATTCCCGCAAGTAATGTTACATATGTAACTTCAAGTTCATGATCAACATTATGATATCCATAGTAATCACTAAACAGGCCATTATCTTGAAACAGTTGTATAGTATAATCTAATAGCTTTACATTTGCATCAGTGGCTAAATTTACAGACGACAATAAGTCAAATATTCCATTTCTAAGTGATGGTGGGTTTGCAAATTCTTGCATGAGTAAGACGACAGATGTGAGGTTTTAAAGTTATTTGCTTAGTACGTTAAACCCAAATCTGTTATAAAGTAAATAATGATATTTTGAGTGTGGGATTAAAACGCTACTTAATCACAAGAGGGGTAACAATGTTTGGAGTTTTAATGATCACACTGTTACTAACAATTTCACTTGTCGGTTCAAATATGGATACAATTCTAAAACAAGGTGTTATTTATCAAGTGAGAGCGGAGATTACAGAGAATACAACAATTGCACAGGGATTTAATGATCCTGATGAATTTGAAAAGTTTGTTCAACAAAAAATTGATGAGAGAATTAAAACACTAGGATTAGATACGCCATGGTATTCACCACAAAGACTTGGTTATACAATGTATAAAATCATGATTTTAGATTTTGGTAATGCGACATTTTTGACAAGTGATTCTGGTTCTTCAAATGTTGGAGAAATAATTTTTGAAAAAATGCCAAAAACAGTCCTATTATTCACTACAGCCACAATAATTATTTCAATAATTGGAATAGTATTAGGCGCAGCATCCAGTAACAAGATTGGGTCAAAAACTGATAGAATTACATCTGCGTTTGCTGTAATCAGTAGTAGTTTTCCAGTTTGGTGGATTGGTATGTTGATGATTTTTGTGTTTGCGTTTGTTTATCAAATTTTCCCTGCAAGAGCTACTCCAACTATAGAACCAGATGAACCAGAATATATTTTGGCATTACTATATCATATGGCATTGCCAGTAACAACGATTGTGTTAATTGGATTTGGCGCATGGGCATACCTTGTTAGAAATTTCATGGTTGGTATTATGCAAGAAGATTTCATTTCCGCCAAAAAAACAATAGGAATTTCTAGGAAAAAAATAGTTTATAGTCATGCATTAAGAAATGCTGCACCACCAATAGTCACCATACTTGCACTTAGTTTATCAGGTTCATTAGGAGGTGCAATAATTACAGAAGCTGTATTTGATTGGCCTGGAATGGGAAGATTATATTTTGAGGCAATTAATGTGATGGATTTACCTGTGATAATTGGCTCAACATATATTTTGACAGTTTTATTTTTGGTGAGTATATTCGTTGCAGATTTATTATACGGATACTTTGATCCTCGTGTACGTACAGGTACTAACTCTTGAGTGAAAATTAATTTTGGTAAAAAGCTTAAACGCAACGATTTAAGAATTTATTAGTTGAAAATTAAAATTTTATTCACTTTTGTGATTATTGCGTTTAGTTTAAGCACTATAACATCCGCAAATGCAGAATCAGTCCCAGAATGGGTAAAGAACAATGCTGGTTGGTGGGCAAATGAGCAGAT
>CEUZ01291793.1_pt1 | contig 10940 bp, 7 predicted proteins | sample 361511 | NCBI WGS metagenome assembly CEUZ01 (sample SAMEA2622822, study PRJEB7988) | marine metagenome | biome: marine biome (ENVO:00000447); feature: surface water layer (ENVO:00002042); material: "saline water (ENVO:00002010), including plankton (ENVO:xxxxxxxx)" | depth 5 m
AAAACTCTCATGTTTTCTCCAAAACCTGGCCAAATAAAGTTCCCTTCGGAATCTTTACGAAACCAATTAACACGAAATATTTTAGGAGCATTTTCAAGATTATTTCCAAGATCTAACCAATGAGCCCAGTAGTCAGCCATATTGTACCCACAGAAAGGAAGCATCGCCATTGGATCACGACGTATCGCAGCTTGATTATCTGCAGCCGCGGTAGCTTCAGAGCCCATTGTTGATGCCATATAAACTCCATGGGACCAATCTCTAGCTTCGTAAACCAAAGGAAATGTATTACTTAACCTACCTCCAAAAATGAAGGCACTTATTGGAACTCCATTTGGATCATCCCAAGCAGGGTCTGCTGAGGGACATTGGCTTGTAGCACATGTGAAACGAGCGTTAGGATGAGAGGCCAAACCGCTTACTTCTGGATTCCAGTCATTACCTTTCCAATCTATTAAATGGTAGGGGACTTCGCCATCTTTTCCTTCCCACCATACATCGCCATCATCAGTTAAAGCCACATTAGTAAAAATAGTATCTCGTTCCAACATCTTCATTGCATTAGGGTTTGTTTTCGTAGATGTTCCAGGCACGACACCAAAGTACCCTGCCTCAGGATTAATTGCGTATAGCCGACCATCATCTCCAGGTTTAATCCAGGCAATATCATCGCCTACAGTGCTGACTTTCCAACCTTCATAACCCTCTGGGGGTATAAGCATAGCTAAATTTGTCTTGCCGCAGGCGCTTGGAAAAGCCGCAGCAACATAGGTTTTTTCTCCTCGAGGAGATTCTAGCCCTAATATCAGCATATGCTCAGCTAGCCACCCTTCATCACGAGCCATTACAGAAGCTATGCGCAACGAAAAACATTTTTTTCCTAATAAAGCATTACCCCCATATCCACTACCAAATGACCAAATCGATCTCTCTTCAGGAAAATGAACTATGTACTTTGTATCATTACAAGGCCATGGCTTATCTTTCTCACCTGGTTGAAGAGGTGCTCCTACAGAGTGCATACACGGCACAAAAATCCCGTCTTTCCCTAAGACATTAAGTGCTGGCTGTCCCATACGGGTCATGACCCTCATGCTCATAGCTACATATGGTGAATCAGTTAACTGCACCCCAATATGAGATATATGAGAACCCAGTGGCCCCATGCTGAAAGGAACTACATACATTCTTCTTCCACGCATTGCTCCGTCAAATAGTTCTCTCAGAGTGGAAAGCATTTGATCAGGTTCCACCCAATTATTAGTGGGCCCTGCATCAATTTCATTACGGGAACAGATAAATGTGCGATTTTCTACACGAGCAACATCATTAGGGTCTGACCGGGCAAGAAAACATCCAGGACGTTTCTCTGGGTTCAGAGGCATCAAAGTACCATTCTTAACCATAAGAGCGCTTAATTCATCATATTCTTCTTTAGATCCATCGCACCAATATACACTATCAGGTTTAGCAAGCTTAACCATCTCGTCGACCCAGTTAATGAGCCGAATGTTGTCAGTACCGACATTTGAGGGTTCGAAAAAATCAACCATATTACCAGTCCTCTTTAACCATCATAAGACGGTTAAATACAATTTACCAAAAAATAAAAACCAAACAACTAACTAATTGTGTGGTTTTATGTGAATAGTTCAATTTATTTTTTAATAAGAATTATTAATTTGTTGACCTAAATAAACATAAATCGTCTATAAAATATATAAAACATACATTATACACAGCGTTTTATCATTCAGTCCCGTGGTTTTTTAAAAAAATATAAAAAAATATTTTTTCTATATCATCTTAATCAAAAAGCTGGAAATTTATGTTTCAAAACGCGAGGTTTGTTGCTTTATTAGCACTAATGGCTGGCCTGGCGCCAATTTCCATTCATATTCTCTTACCAATATTACCTGAAATAGAACGCACTTTCAGTACAAGCAGCGGCACAAGCCAACTAACGCTGTCATTAGGCCTATTCGCTATGGCCATCTCAACGATAGCATATGGGCCCGCCGCTGACCGTTTCGGTAGAAGGCCTGTTGTACTTTTTGGCTTAACAGCTTTTCTTTTAGGTAGTTGTTTATGTTTTTGGTCTCCTACTATTCAAATTCTAATTATAGGAAGAGTAATACAAGCCGCTGGCGGGGCCGCAGGCATGGTCATAAGTAGAGCAATAGTCAGAGATATTTTTAGCAGAGAAGATTCTGCTAAGATTATTGGTCAAATGATGTCCATGATAATCTTAGCACCTATATTTGTTCCATTAATAGGAGCGTTTCTATCAGAGATTTTTGAATGGCGATCAGTTTTTGTTTTCACAATTCTTGCGGGAATAATATCGCTAACTTTCGTTATATGTGGATATAAAGAGACCCATAAACTAAATCCAAACCGAAACTTTTTTCGAGAAATGAGCACGGCATTTCCTATTCTTCTTAAAAATCCATCTTTTTTAGCTTACACGATATATGCCAGTTTTGGAGTTGGGCTATTCATGACCTTTTCGGGGGGATTACCCTTTTTGATGCAAAATTTGTTTGGTAGGCCTCCTTCTCACTTCGGCTTTTTTATAATGCTAATTATGACCGGTTTTTTAATAGGTACATTTTTGAGCACACGCTTAACGCCTAAACTGGGGATCGATAAGATGATCACTTTTGCCAGTGGAATAAGCTTTTTATCTGGCCTGTCTATCCCACTTTTATTATTTACAGGATTTGTATCACCGTGGGCCCTGTTTGGACCCGGTACTTTGATGGCTGTCTGCCATGGCCTTTCAATGCCTAACGCGCAAGCAGGAGGTGTCAGTGTAAACCCTGCCGTAGCGGGATCAGCCTCAGGTCTATTGATATTCATTCAAATGTCTATCGGAGCGGGATTCGCCCAGATAGCTGGAATGTTGCCCTCAGATAATCCGTATCCCTTAGCAATTCAAATTTGTGTTGCCTCATTTTTAGCTTTTGTTGGGTTTTGTTTTTTTATAAAGAAACACAAGTAATTTATAAAAATTACTGTTTAATTTTATATAGTGGCAATTCGTAGAATATTAGTGCCACCCGGAGTTCCAAATGGTACACCTGCGGTTATTACAACTTGGCTTCCATCGATAGCAATTTCTTCACTTCTAGCAATCGACGTTGCCTTGTCAACCATATCACGAAAACTACTCGCATCTTCTGTCTCAACACAATGGACCCCCCAAACTATTGCCATTCGACGAGCAGTATCTCGCCTTGGGGTCAAAACCAAAATAGGAACATCTGGACGCTCCCTTGACGCACGAAGGGCCGTGGAGCCAGAATTGGTATAGCAGATTATTGATGACGCTTTTATGGTCTCTGCAACTTGCCTAGCAGCTCTTGTAATTGCATCCGCGCTTGTTGTTTCCGGTAAAGTCGAAGCTCTTTCAATAAAAGAACGATAATGAGAATCGTTCTGCACAGAATTAGCCACACTATTCATCATCGCGACAGATTCAGCAGGATAGTTTCCTACAGCAGATTCTGACGAGAGCATTACTGCGTCAACTCCTTCAAAAACAGCTGTGGCTACATCAGACACTTCAGCTCTCGTTGGCCCAGAAGAATCTACCATAGACTCTAACATCTGAGTAGCAACTACAACTGGTTTGCCAGCTTCCCTACAGGCCCCAACGATTGATTTTTGTAACCCAGGCACTTTTTCAATCGGTAACTCAACGCCCAAATCACCCCTAGCAACCATAATACCGTCACTCTCTTTGATTATTTCGTTCAAATGATCCATAGCTAATGGCCTTTCCATTTTGGCCATTATCCAAGCTCTATCTCCAATAATATCTCGTGCCTCAATAATATCTTCAGCTCTTTGAACAAAGGATAAAGCAACCCAGTCAACTCCAAGTCGCATACAAAACTCTATATCAATTTTATCTTTTTCCGATAAAGCTCTCACAGGAAGTATCGCGTCAGGTACATTCACGCCCTTATTAGATGCAATAGGTCCTCCATTTTTTATTACCGTATGTAATCGATCAGGGGAAACCTCTTTTATTTCTAATCGTATTTTTCCATCATCAATAAGTAACAACATTCCCTCTTGTAGTGTTTCAAATATTTCCTCATGTGGAAAACATACCCTCTGCTCATCACCAGTATCGTCAATTAGATCAAGGTAAAAATCACATCCCTCCTTCAAAATGATGTTGTCCTTAATACATCCAATACGGAGTTTTGGGCCCTGTAAATCTGCTAAAATACCTATCGGACGCCCCAAGTTTTTTTCTATCTTCCGAATGGCACTGTGATATTCAGCCATATCTTCATGGTTCCCATGGCTCATGTTCAGACGAAAAACATCTGCTCCAGCTATAAACAGACTATGTATAATATCTGGAGTTCTACTTGCAGGACCAAGTGTAGCAACGACTTTGACATTTCGGGTTCGACGCATATCGCATCCTTCCATAGAACTAATTTCTCGTAAATTAATACAACAGTTCTAACTCATGGCAACTATAAACGTGAAATATGTCAATTTATGATTTAATCAATTACCTAATTAATACTACAAAGATAAGACAATAATGTTAAAAATCATTACAAAGTTCATTACATAATTAGTTTTTAGGGAAATAACGGCATGCGAGAATATGGGATCGGACAACCAGTTCCAAGAGTTGAAGATCGAAAGCTATTGCAAGGATTTGGTAATTATACTGATGATAGGTTAGTTGCCGGTGCAGCGCATCTGTTTGTAGTGAGATCGCCACATGCGGCAGCAAAATTAGTAAGTATTGATACTACAAAATCGTTATCTATGGCAGGCGTACTAGAGGTCCTAACCGCCAATGATGCTGCTTCAGATAATTTGGGGAAATTTACTTGTAGCGTCAAACGTAAACAGCGAAATGGATCTTCAATGCTCGAAACAGATTTTCCTGTCCTTGCAAGTGACTCAATAAACATGGTCGGAGCCCCAATTGCCGTTGTAGTAGCAGAAACTTTAAATAATGCAATGGACGCAGCTGAGAATATAGAAGTTGAATATGAAATATTGCAATCTATAACAGACACAGGCGCTGCATTAACTACAGGAGCAGCCCAGGTATGGAATAGTTTAGAAAATAACGAAAGCTTCTATTACAAAATTGGCAATGAATTTGAAGTAGATAAAGCATTCTCTGAAGCTAGTCATATTATTTCTCTAGACCTAATTATTAGTCGTGTTTCAGCTAACACTATGGAACCAAGAGGGGCTATTGGATTTTATGACAGAGGGACAGAACGCTATACTTTATACGCTGGAATGCAGTCTCCTCATCGAGTAAGGACCGAGTTAGCTAGTAATATATTAAAAATACCTGAATCACACTTAAAAGTAATATCACCAGATATGGGAGGAGGATTTGGTATGCGAGGCCTCCCTTTTTCAGAACATGCCTTGGTGCTTTGGGCTTCAAAAAGAGTGGGCCGCCCTGTTCGCTGGATTGCCACACGCACTGAATCATTAGCTTCAGACTTTCATGCTAGAGATAACGTCACCAAAGCAAGCTTAGCCCTAGATAAAGATGGAAGGTTTATGGGGCTAAAGGTTAGTACAAAAGCTAATTTAGGCGGTTACCTGAACTACTTTGGTCCTCATTCCCCAACTAATAACTTGGGTGGATTATCAGGTGTATATACAACCCCACACATATTTGCAGAGGTAAGCGGAGTATATACTCATACTAGCCCAACTGCGCCCTATAGGGGAGCAGGTAGGCCAGAAGCGTCATATGTATTAGAAAGATTGATTGAAGTCGCAGCAACCGATATTGGATACGACCCTATAGATTTAAGAAGAAGAAACATTATCTCTAAAGATAGCTTACCTTATAATACTGGTTTTGTTTTTACTTATGATACTGGTGAGTTTGAGACAGTGATGGACAAAGCTATAGAGGCTGCTGATTATAAAAATATAGCTAAACGAAAATCCACATCAGCATCGAAAGGAAAGTTACTTGGGATCGGTTTCGCCTCTGTTATAGAGATAGCTGGCGGACCACATCCAAAACCGATGGAAGAAAGTGCTTCAATTCGTTTTGAAAGTGATGGAGGACTTACGCTAGCGTTAGGCACTCATTCACATGGACAAGGGCACGAAACAGCATTTAGACAAATTATAACGGAAATCTTAGGGTTGGAATTTAATCAAATTAATCTCATCTATGGCGACACAGATATAGTTCCCCATGGCAAAGGCACATTTGGATCTAGATCTATAGCCGTTGGCGGGGCGGCTGTGAAAAGTGCCGCAGACAAAATTATTAAGAAAGCCTCGAAAATTGCTGCACACTTATTAGAAACTGCCGAAGAAGATATAAGTTTTCTGGATGGATCATTTATTGTAGATGGAACGGATCGAGCATTGCATTTAATTGATGTTGCAAGAGCTTCATATAGATTAGATATGTTGCCCAAAAATATAGAAATTGGTCTAAATGAAACAGCTATAACAATACCTCCAGGGGCCACATTTCCCAATGGTTGCCATGTCTGTGAAGTAGAAATTGAGCGAGAAACTGGCGTTGTTGAATTAGTTAAGTACGTTGTCGTTGATGACGTCGGCAGGATGCTAAATCCTATGCTAGTTAAAGGACAAGTCCATGGCGGAGTAGCCCAGGGAGCGGGTCAAGCTTTGATGGAAAAAGTCGTTTATGATTCCCAAAATGGCCAATTACTGACTGGTTCATTTATGGATTATACTATGCCTCGCGCAATGGATTTTCCATCCCTGGAAGTGCTGTCCCATGAAGTGCCCTCAACTAATAATCCATTTGGCTTCAAAGGCGCTGGAGAAGCAGGAACAGTTGGCGCCTTGCCAGCAGTGATGAACGCTGTTTGTAATGCTTTACTTCCACTGGGGATTCGTCATCTAGACATGCCAGCCACTTCTGAAAAGATTTGGAAAGCCATCAAAGATGCTGAAAAATAAGTATTTATAATTTTTTACTTTAAACGCCACAAAAATTAGACTTTTAAGGGTTTAATAATTTATTTTTTGCTTTCAAAGAAAGTGATTAGCTTGATTATGTCTGCAGCATCCATCCGACCCAAGGGGCCATCACTATAGCTCGAGGCTATAACCTTATTGCCTTCCCCAATAATAAACTCTGAAGGCTGAATAATTTGACGACGTTCTTCCCACCAAGATCCTATAGTATCAGCCATCTCCCTAGTAACACCAAACCCTATAGGAAAATTAAGCAAATCAGCAACCTCTTGAGCCTTTTCAATGGGATCAACACTAGCAGCTACTATCTGAACACCTATATCATCCAACTGTTTTTTAATACCAGAAAAACCGTCCAACTGACGGCGACAATATGGTCACCAATGACCTCTATAAAAAAGTATAACTTTGTAGGGTGAATTTAGATCAGATGGAATAGTCAGGTCTTGACCATCCACAAGGTTCAGTTGCAGATCTGGAAAGGTATCCCCTATACCAAGTTTATCGGTCATTAGTGCTCCTAAAAAGCTATTCGTTGTTATAAAACAATCTAATTATATGACTTTTATGAAATTATCAAATGTCTTTATCTTCTCCATGAACATGATATGCGATATCTCGGGATGGCGGACGGCCATGAATGTCTTTTCCTGTAGGAAGCCACGCGCACACATTGGCATTTGGCGCCCATACTGTTTTGCATCCTCCCGGCACAAAAAACTCAACAAAAATAAACTCTTCTGATCCATTATTGCGGAATGAATGTACTTCATGATCAAAATTATAAAGTGCATCACCCTTTATTAAGTCACAAGGTTTGCCATCAAGCATTGCAGTCCCTGTCCCTTTGAGAACATATTGAAAATGCTCAGCTCCTTCATGGTGATGGTCAGGGGCAGAGGTCCCGATGGGATATCGAATCATTTCACATCGATAAGCTTCCGTCCCTGACAGAGTTCGGGTGGCCAAATAGATTCTTGTTCTTTCATCATGCTCTGATTTTAAAACCGGTTCGTTTGACCAGTCTGTTGTTTTCAAGCCAGTAGGAATTGAATCTATATTTTTATCAAAGCGTTCAGCCTCCGGTACAAATGCTAAAAGCAGTTTCGTCTGGTCCGAACTAGCCGTAAAGTCTCCCCGAAAACCCAAAGGTAAAGAAACTACTTCATTAGAGGACAATCTTATATCATATCCATCAAAAACACCTGACCCCTGTAATACTTGTAACCAGCCTATAGAATCCTTTTCTAAACTAAGAGAATATTTAGCGTTTGAGTTTAAGGTAATAAGGTCTAGTGAAACATTATTAGACCCAGTAACATCAGACGATAAAATGGATTGGCTGGTAACTCCCAAATTTAATTCTCTCGACTCTAATTCCAACCCTCTAACAATTACTGGCATGTCTACCTCCAAACAAATTAGTAAGATTCTACACGGATAATTGACCAAAATCAGGGGGAGGAACCCTTCTTTTGGAAGCCGCTTCGTAAGCTGATGATATACTTAATAATATGTCCTCCTTACCGGGCTCAGCACGAAACACTAGAGAAAAGGGGAGCCCAGGATCTTTTATAGTAGTAGGAAGATTAGATGCGGTGGATAAATAACGAGTTCCGTCTTCACTCAATGTATACACCGGATCATAAACAGTTTTTACATAACCAGCAGGAATGAGTATTTCTGTTAGCCCAGCGTTAGGGCCATTAAATGTTTCCGGCCTTAAATTATGTTCGACACCATACTGAGGAGGACCTCCTATAATTCCTGGAGGCCAAGGCGTATGAAGCCTTACCAAAGCATCAAGATGGTTCTCCAAAATAACCATCATATCAACTCTTCTAAGTAATTCTCGTAACATTATACGCTCATTTACACCTTGTCTTGAGCCATGGGGATTCCTTGGATCAGAAACTTCTTCCCAATTCTTAAATGATGCCCGCTGATCATCTCCCCAAAATTTAGATCGACTATTAAGTGTTGAAAAATCGCGTAAAGTTTCTGTAAAGCCTAACTCAGCCCAGTCGTCAGATCGACGAGATAGGTACTGAGGTATATGAAACCGAAAGGCCATAGCCATCTCCTGATGTTGAATAGTCGCTATATCAAGATTAGATGGAGGAGAGATACGACCCTCAGCCATTTCAACCATGTAATCTATAGGTTTCATATCTCCTTCTCCAAAAATTATGCCGGGCATAAATTCGGTGGGGATTATAGCAGAAGCAAAATCTTTAAAGACCGGTTCACCTCCATTATCTAGTCGAAATAAAAGGTCAGGCATAAAAACCGGGACTAGTTTCGCTAATGCACGACGAAAATCTGTTTTCATAGATTCTACTTCTGCGTCAGCTTCCCAAAGAGGATCAGATGATTCTACTAAAGTAGCCCCTAGATGACCTCTTAATATTTCATTTATTTCAGTTATAGCAGCATTTATGATTGGTTCTTCAGTTTTTGAACCTTCTGGGTAAACCATAGATTCCCGAATGACTCCCAGCCGAATATTGTGCAGCTCGTTTTTACTGCCCGAACTATGTACATGCTGAGAAAATGGGGTATCTATAACGCTAGATCGTGGAACGGTAGTGAACGGATCGCGCGGATCATAATAACCTTCCTCAGGATCTTTTAATGCATCGAGTACTTTGGCACAGTCAATTATAGATCTACAATGAACACCACTTCTATCACAATATATATCTGCACCTATTGCCCCACCATCAAACCCCAACATAGACTTATGAGGCAAAATTAAAGCAACAGAATTGTGATTTGATGGCCCTCTACAAGATGCTCTTGTTTCTTCTCCCAGACTTGCCATAACTAAATTGGCACTAACTGAAACAGCCGAACCTGAGCTAGAACCTAAGGAAGCCGCTCTTGTTGTATCATATGGGTTAGACGGATTCCCTCCCCAGGTGCTTCGTTGATAACCAAGCGTAGAAGGAAGAACTTTTTCAGGATGGTTCTTACCACCACCTGGATCTCCCGCACGTCCATTATATTCAGTGTTAATAGCCTTAGCAAAGATAATTGCCCCCTTTTGACGTAATTGATCAACTAAAACATGATCGCGTGAAGGAAAGTCTATATCGTAATCGGCATCACCTCCTCCTGTTGATCTCATGTCTTTTGTGTCAAAAGGATCCTTAAATGAAAAAGTTACCCCATACATAGGCATTGCCTCTAAGTCAGGATTTGTCCCATATTCAGAATCTAATTCTGCTGCTCTTTCTAGGGCATCAGGGAAATGACGAAAAACCTCGCAAACTGGTGGGGCACCTTCTGGCAATGGTCCTTCAGATGGATGGCGGTCATAGTCACCATGGCATGTGACTGACCTCTCACCTCTTATGTTAAGTGTAGCGAGTGCATTGACTTGACCAGCATCAGGTATCCCTGCAATCATCCCAAATTGTTGTTCGACTGAGGGATCCGATGCCGTTTTCTCCATACGACCAAATTCTAACGGTAGACCTTTATATTTCTCAAAATCGGGCAAGACATCAGTAACCGGAATAGTCCTAGTTGGAAAACGAATAGCTTCACCAGCCCTAACAACACCGACGGGATCAGATATTGTTGCTCCGTCCTCAGTAACCAACATACTTGACACACCATTATAAGCTTTAGAACGATTTATGTAGGACTGAACAATTTCAACACAATTCGTTTTTCCCGTCTTGATAGCTTCATGAAGCTCGCTAATCGTCGCCTCTTCGATTTGAAAGGATCCTGTATTATTTTGATGACTCATAGTTGCAACCTTTCTCTAAGTTTCAATACTCACTAAAATATTCTCTTCAAAGCAACACACGTTATCTAACTTCTTACTCCGGAAAAAACTGGTTTTTTGGACGAGGGAGACCTAAGTTATCTCTTAATGTTTTCCCTTCATAGTCCTTACGGAAAAGTTCCCTGCGTTGTAATTCAGGTATAACTTGGTCACAAAAATC
>CEUZ01152039.1_pt1 | contig 10933 bp, 11 predicted proteins | sample 361511 | NCBI WGS metagenome assembly CEUZ01 (sample SAMEA2622822, study PRJEB7988) | marine metagenome | biome: marine biome (ENVO:00000447); feature: surface water layer (ENVO:00002042); material: "saline water (ENVO:00002010), including plankton (ENVO:xxxxxxxx)" | depth 5 m
CAATGCATTTTATTTAGCAGCTTCGAAAGTAAATCCAGATATAAAAATAAAAATTATTTGGAATTTTTCTTGGTATGATCCAGGTAAAGAAGCAGATGCAGCAAATACTCTTATTGGACAAGGAGCCGATATTATAGTGCAACACACTGATACATATGCACCTTGCCAAGCTGCTGAGAAAGCTGGAGTAATGGCTTTTGGTCAAGCATCTGATCAAAGTGCTTTTTGTCCTAATGCTCATCTTACAGCAATTATAGATGACTGGGGACCTTATTATGCTGAAAGAACCGAAGCTGTTTTAAATGGTACTTGGGAATCGCAAGATACATGGCATGGTATGAAAGAGGGAATGGTTGTTATGGCACCTTATAATAAAAAACTTATGTCTACAAAATTAATTCAAGAAGCAGTGAATATGGAAGTCGCAATAAAAGATGGTAAGTTCCATCCTTTTACTGGCCCTATTAAAAATCAAGCCGGTGAAGTTGTTGTTCCAGCTGGTTCAGTTGCAGACGATGGAATGCTTGCAGGTATGAGTTTTTACGTAGAAGGAATTGACGGAGAAATACCTCAATAAAAATAAATTATAATTTAACCCTCCTTTATAAATAAATAAGGAGGGTTTTGCTTTAATAAAAAAAAGGATTAATTTTATGACATCTGAAATGCATGTCTCATGGGATGAGTATCACCAAAAAACAGAAGAACTTGCGATAAAAGTTGATAATGATAAATGGAAATTTAACCAAGTTGTATGCATTGCTAAAGGAGGTATGAGAGTCGGCGATGTTTTTGCCAGATTATTTAATGTGCCATTAGCTATTTTATCCGTTGAATCATATAAGGGAGATGGAAATAAAAAAGATCAAAGGGGTTCAGTTATTTTTTCTAGAGATCTTGCAAAAACTACTCCAAATATAGGTTCTAAAGTATTGTTAGTTGATGATTTGGCTGATTCAGGGATAACTCTTAAAAAAAGTATAGATTGGCTTGAACATATTTATGGATTTTATTTAGATGAACCAATACGTACAGCTGTTATTTATTATAAATCTGTATCAACATATAAACCAGATTATTACATTGAATATCTAGAAAATTCACCTTGGATACATTTTCCTTATGAAAAATATGAAGGTATATCAGTTCAGGATTTAAAAAAATAATATATTATAAAATTTTTTTATTCAAAATGGTATATTGGATATTTATAATAATAGGAACAATTCTACTTTCTTTATCATTAAGTCAAAAGTTTTATTTATTAATTTTTAAAAATATCAATATAATGAATAATTTATTTAATAGAATTTTTATTAAATTAATCTTATTTATTTTAGGTTTTTTATTAATTTTTTTTGGTTTATTTATTGAAAGTATATATTAGTATCTTCTCAGAGATCTATCTATTAATGCAGACCAAGCATCTATTCCTCCAAGAACATTAACTGCGTATTTACAGCCTTTTGAACGGAGCCATTTAACAGCTGCTTGACTTCTTACGCCTGTGTGACACATAACAAAAATATTTTTATTTGAATTTAATTCTTCAAATCTTGATGATAATTCGGCTAATTTTATATGTTTACTCTTTTTAATTGAAACAAGTCTTCTTTCTGAATCTTCTCTTACATCAACCAATTGTATATTTTTGTTTAAATCCATGAGTTTTTTTAATTCATGAACTGTAATTTCGCTATTTTTATGTAAATTTATCATTTTTTTATTATATCATTTGTTACAGTTTTTTTATATTTAATTGTTCCAAAATTTAATATTATGTATAAAAGGTTAAATAATTTACAATTAATCTAAATTTAAAAATATTAAAAAAATGTCTAAAAAGATAACTTTTTCTGCTTTTGGTCGTGATTCTTATTATCACAGAGAATGGTTTAAAAAACACGGTTTTAAATTTGATAGAAGTAGTAAAAAATGGACAGTTTATGCAATTTCAACTGATCACGCAGAAGAGTATGCTAGTTATTGCAGAGAATATGGATTGAATTTTGAAAGATCAGATCGTGATATTGAAAATTTTAATTATGTAAATTATCTTTGGGAGGGAAGAAGAGATGAATATATGAAACCTTATAAAAATAAAAATCTTCCAACTCCAATATCTCAAAAGAATAATAAATAATATATTTGTCCTTTGATAAATAAATTAATCACTAATAATCTTTTTTTATTAATATTATTAAGTTCAATTTGGGGATCAGCATTTATTGCAATAAAAATTGCTGTTCAAACAATTAATCCTATATCCATAGTTGCTTTAAGGTTAACAATTGCTTCAATAATTCTTTTGACTTTTTTTATTATCAAAGGATATAAATTTAATTTTACTTTAAAAACTTATATGTATATTTTTTTAATTTCTTTATTTGGAAATGTAATTCCTTTTTATCTTATAAGTTGGTCTGAAATTTTTATTGATTCAAATTTGGCAGGTTTATTATTATCAATTGCACCAATTTTTGCACTTATTTCTTCACATTTTTTAACTTCTGATGATAAATTTACTTTGATGAAATTTTTAGCAACTATTTTTGGTTTTATTGGTATTATAATTTTATTAGGATTTGATAATTTAAAGTTAGTATTTCAGGGAGATTATTTATTAATTTTACCAAAAATTGCAGTTATTATTGCTGCTTTTGGATATGTGATATCATCAATATTTGCATATAATCTTAAAAAAATTAATACTATTTCTTTAACAACAATGGTTTTAATTTTTGCATCTCTCATGTCTCTTCCATTTATGTTAATTTATGAAATAAATAACTTTTCAATCCCAGATAATAAATCAATTATTGCAGTTATATATTTAGGAATTATGCCTACTGCAACTGCCTATTTATTAAGGTTTTATATTATTTCTAAAGCCGGACCAATATTCTTGTCATATGTTGCATACTTAATACCTATATTTGCGATTTTTTGGGGTGTCATTCTTTTGAATGAAAATATTAATGCACTTACTATGTTTGCGATGATTTTTATTTTTGCAGGAATATATTTTGGTCAAAAAGAACAAAATTCTAATGTAATAAATAACTTAGAGCGCCATAAGCAATCATAAATATAGCAATTGCAATAGTAATATTTCCAGCATTAAATTTAATTTTTTTCATAAACTTGCACTTTTTTATTGATTTTAAATTGATTTTATAGTCAATTAACTTAATTAATGACAGATTCAATAAAATATTTACTTGAAGAAAGCAAGGCACCAAAATTTTGGTATAATATTAATGCCGATCTTCCGAGTCCGCCACCACCACCACTTCATCCTGGAACAAAACAACCGGCTGGTCCTGATGACTTTGCCCCATTGTTTCCTATGAGTTTAATTTTACAAGAAGTTTCTACAGAAAGACAAATAGAAATTCCTGAACCAGTTAGAGAAATTTATAAACAATGGAGACCGTCACCCTTATATCGTGCAAGAAGATTGGAAAAATTTTTAGATACTCCAGCAAAAATTTATTATAAATATGAGGGAGTCAGTCCAACAGGTAGTCATAAACCAAACACAGCAGTTCCTCAGGCTTTTTTTAATAAAGAGGAAGGTGTAAAAAAAATTTATACTGAAACTGGAGCTGGTCAATGGGGCAGCTCGTTAGCTTTTGCAGGTCAAATGTTTGGAATTGATATTGAAGTTTTTATGGTAAAAATTAGTTTTGATCAAAAACCTTATAGAAAATTAATGATGCAATCTTTTGGAGCAAAATGTAATCCTAGCCCTTCAGAATTAACAGATTTTGGAAAAAAATTATTAAGTGAAAATCCAAATAATCCAGGAAGTCTTGGAATCGCAATTTCAGATGCTATTGAATCTACAGTTAAAAGTGAAGGTAAGGCAAAATATTCTCTAGGAAGTGTTTTGGGTCATGTATTAATGCATCAAACTATTAATGGAAATGAAGCAATGTTGCAAATGGAACAAGCAGGTGATTACCCTGATATAATTGTAGGATGTACAGGGGGAGGAAGTAATTTGTCTGGACTTTTATTTCCTTTTTTAGGCGAACAACTCCGAGGTGGTAAAAAAATAGATGTTATTGGTTGCGAACCATTGTCATGTCCATCATTTACAAAAGGTAAATATGCTTATGATCATGGTGATATGGCAATGATGACACCATTAATTAAAATGCACACTTTAGGTTCCAGCTTCTTGCCACCTGCAAACCATTCCGGAGGATTGCGATATCATGGAATGTCATATCATTTAAGTCACTTATATGAACTTGGATTAATGAGAGCCAAAGCTTATGGACAAAAAGAATGTTTTGAAGCAGGTGTTAATTTTGGAAAACAAGAAGGCATTATTCCAGCTCCAGAGGCTAACCATGCGGTTAAAGGTGCCATTGATGCTGCTTTAGATTGTAAGGCAAAGGGCGAGACTAAAACCATATTATTTAACTTATGTGGACATGGTCATTTTGACATGCAGGCATATTCTGATTATTTTGATAATAAATTAGCTGAAGATGTATACAATGAATCAGAGGTAAATAAAGCTCTAGAATCATTACCTGAAGTTGCATAATAAAATATATTTATTTATAGTTTCCTATGCATTTTATAAACCCATTCAAAGGGCTTAGACCAACAAAAAAATTTGTATCCTCTGTAGTAATTCCTAGCACTGATCATTTATCAGATAGTATTATTACTGATCATAAAAAGAATAATCCTTGGAGTTTTTTGAATGTTTTAAATCCTAAAATTAATAAAAATCTTAATGAAAAAGATTTATATTTAATGGCTAAAAAAAAATTTGAGTTAATGAAGAATGAATCTATATTAAAAAAAGAAACCACAAAATCATTTTATATTTATAAAATTTCATCAAAAATTCACTCTCAAATTGGCATTATTGGTATAGCCAATCTATCAGCCTATGATAATTTGCATATTAGAGGGCATGAAGAAATTTATCATGACAGAGCTCAAGAAAGATCAAGACAAATGATGAACTTGAATGCCCAAATAGGACCAATTTATGTAATCTATCAAGATAATGACGAATTAAATATGATTATTAATAGTCAAATATTATTAGAACCATTGTATAATTTTAATGCTCTTGATGGTTACAATCATAGTTTGTGGTTGATTAATAATAATGAAATAACATCAAAAATTAGTGAAATTTTTAATAAAATAAATAAAGTATATATAGCTGATGGTCATCACAGAATTGAAGCGATGTTACAACTATCTTCTTACAAAAAACATCAAAATCCTAATCATTCAGGAAATGAATCATATAATTATACAATGATTTCTGCTTTCCCACAAAATCAGACACAAATACTAGATTACAATCGTTTAATAAAAGACTTATATGGTTATTCAGATGAAGATTTTTTAAAACAGGTTAAGAAAAAATTTATTGTTAATAAAGAATTAACTTCTTATAAGCCAAAAAAATCAAAAACTTTTGGAATGTATTTAAATAATTGTTGGTATTCAATTGAATTAAAAGATGATATCAAACAGCATAATCTTTTTCATATTAATAATTTAGATATAAATTTTTTACATTATTATTTATTAGAGCCTATTTTAGGCATTGGAGACTCAAGGTATGATAAGAGAATCGATTTTTTAGCTGGGTTTAAAGGATTAAAAGAATTAGAAAAAATAGTTAATTCTGGGAATGCATCTGTTGGATTTTCTTTATATCCGACTCAAATAGAAGATGTTATAAGTTTTGCAGATAAAAAATTAACGATGCCTCCAAAATCTACGTGGTTTGAACCAAAACCTTTGGATGGTTTAGTTTGCTATGATTTTGAATAATTATGAATATTGATAAACCTAAAGAAAAACCTTCTAATCCAAATTTTTCGAGTGGTCCTTGTGCAAAAAGACCTGGTTGGAGTATTGATGTATTAAAAAATTCTAATGTTGGCAGATCTCATCGTTCTAAAAATAGTAAGGATAAATTAAACCAAGTAATAACTAAATCTAAAGAAATACTTAAAATACCTGATTCATACATTGTTGGTATTATGCCAGCCTCTGACACAGGAGCTTTAGAAGCTTCTTTGTGGTCATTATTAGGACATAAGGATATCGATATAATGGCTTGGGAAAATTTCGGAAAAGATTGGGTTATAGATGTTGTTAATCAATTAAAATTAAAAAATGTTAATAAACACTTTGCTGAATATGGTGAATTACCTGATTTAAATAAAATCAATTTTAATAATGATGTAATATTTACTTGGAACGGAACAACTTCAGGAGTTTGTGTTCCAAATGCAGATTGGATACCTAATGATAGAAAAGGATTGTCTATTTGTGATGCTACTTCAGCTGTATTTGCAATGAACATAGATTTTAACAAACTAGATGTAATAACATGGTCTTGGCAAAAGGTTTTAGGAGGTGAAGCTGCTCATGGAATGTTAGCATTATCACCTTTAGCTATTAAACGGTTAGAACAATATACGCCAAAATGGCCTATTCCTAAGATTTTTAGAATTGCAAATAATAACAAATTAATTAGTGGTATTTTTGAAGGAAGCACAATAAATACACCTTCAATGATTTGCGTTGAAGACGCATTAGATGCATTAAATTGGGCTGAATCTATCGGTGGCAATGATGAACTAATTAAAATTTCTAGAAACAATCTTGATATAGTAACAAAATGGGTAGATTCTAGTGATTGGATCAAATTTATGCATGATAAACCTGAATCAAGATCCTCGACTAGCATCACTCTTAAAATAAAAGATTCATGGTTTAATAAATTAAATGAAGATAATCAAAGAAAATTTATTAAAAAAATAGTTTCACAACTTAGCGATGAAAAGATTGCTTTTGATATAAATGGATATAATAAAGCACCTCCAAGTTTAAGATTATGGGGAGGAGCAACAGTGAAAAATAATGATATGAAATTACTATTACCTTGGTTAGACTGGTCATTTAATAGTATGAAGAACAATGAAATTTAAAGTTTTAATATCAGACTCTATGAGTAATGTGGCTCAAAAAACCTTTGAGCAAAATAATATACAATGTGATATTAAAACAGATTTATCAGAAGAAAAAATAATAGAAATCATCAATGACTATGATGCATTAATAGTAAGATCTGCAACAAAAGTAACAAAAAATATAATTGAATCAAGTAATAATCTTAAAATAATTGGTAGAGCAGGAGCAGGAGTTGATAATATTGATTTAATATCTGCAAAAGCAAAGAATATAATTGTTATGAATACTCCTGGAGGCAACACCAATGCAACAGCTGAACATACATTAGCTTTGATTTTATCATTACTAAGAAAGATTCCTTATGCAAATGAATCTACACATCAAGGTAAGTGGGAAAAGAAAAAAATAAAAGGTCAAGAATTATCTAATAAAGTAATTGGTTTAATAGGTTTTGGAAATGTTGCAATTAGGTTAACTCAATTACTGGATGGATTTAATATGGAATTTCAAACATATTCTAAATCTTTTTCTAATAGAAAAGAAAAATATCCTAAAATAAAAAATGTCTCATTTGATGAAATACTTAAAACTAGTGATATTATTAGCTTTCATTGTAAATCTAGTAAAAATGGAGAACCATTAATAAAATTTGATCAATTAAAAATGATGAAGTTAAATTCAATAATTATTAATACTGCTAGAGGAAATATAATTGATGAAAATGATTTAAATAAAGCTCTTAATGAAAATATAATTTCTGGAGCTGCAATTGATGTTTATTCAAATGAACCTGCGAAAGACAATATATTATTTAATAATCCTAAAATATTACTTACACCTCATATTGCTGCCTCTACTAATGAAGCACAAATTATTGTTGCAAAAATGATCGCTGAACAAGTTTCTGAATATCTAATATCAGGAAATATCATAAATAACGTTTAAATATTAATTAAGTTTTATTAAAAATCTAATCTTTAATGAAGAGATCTGTCAATGTTTCAGTATATAACGCTGGATCACTAATTGTATTTCCATCAAGAATATTTGCTTGATCTAAAAGAATCTTAGAAATTTTTTTATGATCGAATTTTGATAATGAATAAGATAATTTTTTTATCATTGGATGTTTAGGATTAATTTCAAGAATTTTTTTATTATTTTCCATTTTTTGATTTTGTATTTTCATTAATTTTTCCATATTTATATCCATACTAGTCTCGTCTGCTATTAATATAATTGGACTTTTTGTTAATCTTTTTGAAATTCTGACATCAATAATTTCATCTTTTAATTCTAATTTTAAAACATTAATTAAATCATTAATTTCCTTACCATTTTCGCTCTTATCAATATTTTTTTCATTTTTTTTATCATCAAAATCTATTTTTCCTTTTGTTATTGATTTAAAAATCTTTTCTTTATATTTTTCAACATTTGGCATCCAAAATTCATCAATTGGATCAGTCATAAATAATACTGGTATCCTTTTTTCTATAAATTTTTCTAATTGTGGACTTTTAATTAAATCTTTCTTATCTTTTTCAAAATTTGAAAAATAATAAATTTCTTTTTGATTTTTATCAATTTTATTTATATATTCATCCAAAGAAACCCAATTTTCATCAATTGAAGATTTAAATCTTAATATTGATAATAATTTTTCATGATATTGATTACTTTCATATAATCCTTCTTTTAATACTGAGCCAAAATTACTCCAAAAATTTATATATTGATCTTTATCTTTTAAAGAAATTTGATCTATTTCATTTAAAATTTTGTTTGTTATTCCTTGTTTTATTTTTGTTATTACTGGATTATTTTGTAACATTTCTCTACTGATATTTAATGATATATCCTGCGAGTCAACAATGCCTGGTACAAATCTCAACCAGCTTGGTATTATATTTTCACAATCATCGCTGATAAATATTTTTTTAACATAAAGTTTAATCTTATTTTTTCTTTCCGGATTAAATAAGTCAAATGGCTGTTTTGAAGGTATATATAATAACGAAGTATAATTTATAACTCCTTCCGCATTATAATGAATAGTTTTAATAGGATCATCAAAATTAAAAGATATATTCTTATAAAATTGATTGTAATCATCTTTATTTATTTCTTTTTTATTTTTTAACCATAATGCTTCACCTTCATTAATTTTTTCTTCTTTATCTTTTTTATTATCTTCATCATTTAAAAATATAGGAAATGGGATATAATTTGAATATTTTGTAATAATGGAATGAATTCTCATTGAGTCAAGAAATTCATGAGCATCTTTTTTTATTTCAAGTTTGACTATTGTTCCTTTAGTTTTTTTATTTGATACATCAATTGTAAAACTATTTTTTCCATCTGATTTCCATAACCATGAATCTTTATCACCAGCTTTTTTGGATATCACCTCTACTTTATCTGCAACCATATAAGATGAATAAAAACCAACACCAAATTGTCCAATTGCTGAAATATCATTTTTATTCTTATTTTTTTCAATACTTTCTAAAAATTTTGAAGTACCTGATCTAGCAATTGTCCCTAAATTTTCAATTAAATTTTGTTTATCCATGCCAATACCATTATCTTCTATGATAATGTGCTTATTTTTTTTAGAAATATTTATTTTAATAAAAAAGTCTTTTTCTTTTTCTAATAATTCTTCATTGCTGATTGATAGATATCTGAGTCTTTCACATGCATCTGCAGCATTTGAAATTAATTCTCTTAAAAAAATTTCTCTTTCACTATATAAAGAATTAGCTACAATATCTAATAATCTGCTAACTTCTGCTTGAAAAAATAGATTCTTATCTGAATCTTTTTCTTTTTTTGCCATATTTTTGTCTATAATAATCTTTTATGATTTAATCAAGTAATATATGGATTCTTAATATGAAGATTTATAATAAACTATTACACTTTGATACATATCTTTTTATTTTTTGGCTTTGTATAACATTCACTATTTCATGTACGACAATTGACCCAAATTATACAGCAAGTTCTTGCATTATTTTTGAAGAAAAAAAATTCTGGTATAAAGATGCAAAAAAAAGTTATGACAAATGGAATGTTCCTATAAGCTTACAATTAGCTATAATTAAACAGGAATCTTCATTTGAACAATTTGCCAAACCTAAAAGAAAAAGATTATTAGGAATAATACCTTGGAAAAGACCTTCAACAGCATTTGGTTACGCGCAAGTTATAGATCCGACATGGGATTGGTATAAAACAAAGACAGGAAATAATAATGCATCTAGAGCTAATTTTCATGATATTACTGACTTCATAGGATGGTATATTTCTCAATCAAATAAAATGATTGGAATAAGCAAGGATGATGCGTATAATCAATATTTAGCATATCATGAGGGTCAGCAAGGTTTTCTTGATAAGACATATGAGAAAAAAGAATGGTTAAAAAAAGCTGCAAACAATGTTAAAAATAATTCTGAAATTTATAATTCACAATTAAAAAGTTGTGAAAAAGAATTAAACAAAAAAGGTTTATTTGGTTTTTTATAATGCCAGTATTAAATAGTATATCAAAAATGTCGAAAGAAATGACTACATGGAGACGTAGTTTACACAAAATTCCTGAAATAGGATTAAAAGAATATAAAACTGCAGAGTTTATTTCTAATAAACTAACAGAGTGGGGAATAACTCATCATACAAAAATTGCTAAAACAGGAATAGTTGCAGTAATTAAAGGTAATAAAGGTAAAAGTTCTAAATCAATTGGTTTAAGAGCAGATATAGATGCATTACCCATAGAGGAAAAAAATAATTTTGAATATAAATCTACAAATCCAGGAGTATCACATAAATGTGGTCATGATGGTCATACAACTTTACTACTAGGAGCTGCTAAACATTTAGTAGAAAATCCTGACTTTGATGGAACTGTTAATTTAATTTTTCAACCTGCAGAAGAAGGTCAGGGGGGAGC
>CEUZ01074976.1_pt1 | contig 10931 bp, 12 predicted proteins | sample 361511 | NCBI WGS metagenome assembly CEUZ01 (sample SAMEA2622822, study PRJEB7988) | marine metagenome | biome: marine biome (ENVO:00000447); feature: surface water layer (ENVO:00002042); material: "saline water (ENVO:00002010), including plankton (ENVO:xxxxxxxx)" | depth 5 m
CCTGCAGATTTTGAAAATGACGGGAGTGACCGTTTAATCGATCACCTCGTAGCATGGGGAGACGTTAAAGAGATACGCGAGCGTTTAGATTCTCAACGCAAAGCGGGAGCAAATCACGTTATTTTAATTCCCCTAAATGCCACCCCCGGAATTGAGCCAGATTACAATTTGTTGAATGAAATCTGCAAATAAAGGAAAATCGATCTGATGAAAAAAAACGGCAGCGGAGGTCCTTGGAAATCAAATTGTTTCAATAGGGTGATGAGAGGGTTAGCGTTTTTATCACTTTTCGCTCTGCCTTCAGGTGCGAAAGGTCTTGAGGTAGGTTCCGATGCACCGCCATTTGAACTCTTGGGATCTGATGGAACGGTTCATAAGTTGTCAGATTATAAAGGCCGAAAAGAAATTGTACTGGCTTGGTTTCCAAAAGCATTTACTCCGGGCTGAACTAATGAATTGGTAGCGCTGCGTGACAGTGCCGATTTATTAAAAAACTTTGATGCAGAAATATTTATGATAAGCCTCGATGATCCGCAGAAGAACAAAGAGTTTTCTGAGGCACTTGGAAGTGCACACGTTTTACTCTCTGATCCTGAAAAAAAAATTGCTGAAGCATACGGCGTTATCGGTTTTGGTGGCCTCTATGCGCGCAGGTGGACGTACTATATAGATCGAGAAGGCGTTGTGCGAGATATTGATAAAAATGTGGATACCCAAACGGCTGGCCAGGTATTGCTGCTCGGCTCGAGTCCCTAGATTTTTACAAACGGAATTAACACTTTGACATTTTAAAAATCGGATTTCAGTCAATGAGTACTGAAGCTTAGGTCCAGTTCCCTGTAATGAATGAGCAGCCTAATCGGTCCCGAAGAGGCGATCACCCATGTCGCCTAGACCGGGTACAATGAAGTGTCTGTCGTCCAACTGCTCGTCGCAAGCAGCAGCAATAATAGAAATATCAGAGTGGTCGCGGTTGACGCGTTCGACTCCTGGAGATGCTACAAGTACGCAAATTGCAGTAATCTTTTTAGCACCTGAGTGTTTTAGTTTTTCGCAGGCCCATGAAAGAGAGCCACCTGTTGCGAGCATAGGTTCCAATATCAGCACGTGGCCGTTTGAAAGGTCAGGAAATTTTGAGTAATAAGATTCGGGTTTAGCGGTCGATTCATCACGTTGGACGCCAATGAAACCAACCTGAATGTTTGGAATAATTTCCTTAGCAGCGTCCAACATGCCGAGGCCTGCCCTTAGAATCGGCACTGCAATGATTTGTTCTGACAGGCATTTCCCTTGAGTATTTTCAAGCGGGGTAGATAAAGGATAAGGCTTTAGAGGTAGTTCCTTCGTGGCTTCCACAATCAAAATTTGAGAAAGTTTATTAGTGGTAGTTCTAAAAGAAGTCGGATCTGTATCTTTGTTTCTTAGTATGGAAAGGTAGTGGCAGGCAAGAGGATGTGAAGAAACGATTAATGACATCTACTCCGGTCCTTATCTTAGGGCATAGCCAACTTAAAAGGTTTAACAGATTTGCGAATACTTTTGCGGCGGCCTACTACTTACTTGGCTTCTTCCAAATGTCTCGGTCATGCATTAGATCTATTTGCTTCTGAGTCACTTCCTTCTTGTATTCCGCATGTTTCATTGGCTCTCGATTTAGGTAGAGATTCTTCGGATATATCGATTTTTCGTATATGAGTTGAATCATCTCAGTTCGAAGGTCCTTCATCCAATTAGTCCAAGGTGATCGGGCGCGATGCTGACGCAAGGCTTCGATATTTATTGGTCCGCATACGCTCGTTGAAACTCCACCATATTCCTGACGCCCGACCACCTGTCCTCGGTAGTCGATTATGAACGATTTTCCCCCGAACGTGTCGATAGGCGTTTCGGAGTCTGCAGTTAGATAGTAGGTACCCATATTGGGCGACAACACGTAAAAATTGTTATCGAGCGCGCGTGCTCGACTTTGGATTTCGAAAAAATCACTCGATGCTGCCGGATGGGGAATTGAAGCACGGTAGACTATTTCTGCTCCGTTCATCGCAAGACCGCGAGCATGTTCTGGATAGGAGCCCTCATTTGCCATCATGATTCCGATGCGTCCGATCTCAGTGTCGGCCACTGGCCAAAAGGCATCCAAGGTTCGCCCATATCTCTCAACCCACCAGTCAAAAATATCGTGGGGGCATACCGAGTGCTCCACAGGATAGAGCGGAGCAACTTTGTAATGCTTTAGAACTATTTCACCTGACGGGTCGATAATGAAACCAACGTTAAAAAAACGATCTTCGACTTCCGGATGCTTTGCTTTGGCTTGAGCGATTATGAAGATTTCATACTCGCGTGCGATTGCTCCCAATGCGTCCGATTCGGGGCCTGGTAAGTCGATCGCGCAAGTTTTTGCGTAGTCCACGTGATCTTCGTCAAGGACTTCGTCGTTGAACCCTTGGAGTGCGCCCTCAGGAATTGCCACCAAGCGAACAGGTAGGTCGAGGCCTGCGAGCCAGGTGGCAGCCTTGATCATATGAGAATGGTGTTCGATGTTGCGAAGAATTTCTTCTCGTCGTTGAATTCCCCACACTGTAGGGATTAGACCGACCGCATTGTATGGTTCTATCACGATGACCTTTCGGGCTAGGTTTGCATTTTCTGAGCTGCACTTCTAACTGCAGCCATAATTCCCTGATAGCCGGTGCAGCGACAGACATTTCCGGATAGGTGCTCCCGAATTTCTTGGTCCGTAGGGCTGGGGATTTTTTCAAGTAGGTCCTGAACGGTCAAGAGAAATCCAGGAGTACAAAAACCGCACTGCAGGCCGTGCTCTTCTTGAAAAGCGGCTTGCACGGGATGAAGCTCGTTCGCTTTAGCCATACCTTCGACCGTATCGATCTTTGAACCGGCTACGGAAATAGCGAAAGTCAGGCATGACCTGACAATGGCTCCATCGACACGCACAGTACACGCGCCGCAGACTCCTTGTTCGCAACCTACGTGTGTTCCCGTGAGACCACATTCGTGACGAAGAAAGTCGCTTAAAAGCATTCTTGGTTCGGCAAGAGCGGTGTAGTCCTCTCCGTTAACGGTTACGGAAATAGCCTGTAATCCTTCTACGGGTTTGGTACTCACGAAATTTTCCTCTCTTCGAATGCTTGGTCTATTACCCGGGAAACTAAAGTTGCGGCTAAATCTTTACGATATTCTGAGGAGCCGTGTTGATCAAAGGGCGGATCCAATTCTACTGCGGCCAACGATCCAATTTCCCTGCAAGTCGCGGGGTCAGGTATCGACTGGCCGTTTAAGGCGTTTTCGGCATTAACCGCGCGGATTGCACGATCGGCTACCCCAAGTAGCGCAATTTTCGCGGCACTAATTTTGCCGTCGCTAAGTTGCGCGGTAAAAGCTACCCCTGCCAAAGCAAAATCTCCGTGTCGACGGGCAAATTCTGTGAACCCCCAGATTGTATCGGGAGCAGGTATTGGTATTAGAACCTCGCAAAGGAGCTCATCGCTAGATAGTGCAGTCGTAAGATAAGATTCAAAAAAATCATCAGCTCCGATCCGTCGTTCACCAGACACGCTCTTTGCGACAACTTCACCACTGAGAGCTAGAAGCACTGCCGGCAATTCGGCTGCCGCGTCAGCGTGTGCGATACTTCCCCCGAATGTTCCTCTGTTGCGATTTGCGGCATGGCCTACCCATTTTAGGGCTTCCGGGATAAGTGGTGCCGCTCCTTGGATCTCTGGCGAATCGAGTACGTTTGCTTGTCGTGACATCGTGCCGATCCGGATTTCGCCATTAACTTCAGCATTGGCAATTCCAGGGACTTTCGAGATGTCTATAAGGGCTGCCGGCTGGGCAAGTCTCAAGTTCATCATTGGTATCAGGCTTTGGCCGCCCGCGAGGATCTTCGCATCGTCGCCGTGTTCGGCAAGTAGGGAAGTCGTCTCTTCAATCGAGTCCGGTTGATAGTAAGCGAAGGGAGCTGGTTTCATTCCCTTTTCGTAACACAACCGAAGGAGTTTTGGGGAGAGAGTAGGGGTGAAAATCGCATAGCTTTAAAAGAAAGCATCCTGGAACTTTCTAGTTATTCCTTGGAGAATTCAATGTCTCCCGTAAATCATTGATATATAAGGCTTTTTAACTTTTAAGAATTACGGTCAGAACTCTGGCAATTTTGGCACGGCTATTTCGATTTTTAAAAAAGATAAAGGTTTAACCAAAAATCCACGAATACATCGCTCTGCGAATTACAATCGCACAGGAGGAACAAATGTCCCTAAGACATGACTGGATGGAAACAGCTCGCGACAGAGCAAAAGCGGCCATCAGAGATGGCCGTACCGAAGAGGCACTTCGAGCAGTGGATGAGGTTTGGGATGAAGGACGTCCAATTCACGATTTATATGGAGATATGGCTGCAGCATTTTTAGATTTTATTAATGAGCGACTGGGGGAAGAAGCGGTCGAAGCGTCCTGGCGATATGTAGGAGAAAAACTCTGGAGACCGGTGCTTGAGAATTTTAGGGATAAAGATCCAGCACTCTTAGCTGAGACTTATGCGATGTTTCTTCGCTCGCATGGTTATGAATTTACCTGTGTAGAAGATGATCAGGCGTACCACTTTAAACTTTCTTACTGCCCTAGCGGGGGCAGAATGTTACAAGAAGGGAAGTCTGCCTCTTCGGGTAGGCATCCTGTTAATTTTGGAGTAACTAGTCGAAGTAAGGATTGGACGTTCGGTAAAAAAGATGTTTTGTACTACTGTGGCCACACTAAATTGTGGTTTGACTCGCAACCTAGAGAATGGGGTATGGATCTGTTTAAGGCAGAGTACGGAGACTTTGACGAGTCTGGGCAGGTTGTTGGGAAACCCTGTACGGTATCTATTGCAAAGCGCGTGAAAGGTTAAAAGTATGGCCGAAGACGTTGTTTTAAATCGGTGGGCTAAAGAATATCCGTGGTTAGGGACCGGTCCGGTGTCGACGGAATCATGTATATCAAAAGAGGTATACGAAAAAGAAGTTGAACATATATTTTCGAAAGTTTGGCTGTGTGTGGCGAGGGAAGAAGAACTGCCGGAGCCTGGATGCTATAAGCTGCGACGGCTTGACTTTGCTAACACGAGCATTCTGTTGATTAGAGGGAAAGATCATAATATTCGAGCTTTCCATAATACCTGTTCGCATAGAGGAAACACGGTAGTTGTTCCGGAGCATGACGTTGAGCAACTGGGAAAAAAACGAGTTTTTACGTGCAGGTTTCATGCTTGGTCCTATGACGATCGTGGGAGACTGATTGGTGTCCAGGAGGAGAAGCTGTTTGATACGTGTTTCCGTAAGGATGAAAATGGTCTTTCAGAGATCTCATGCGATGTCTGGGAAGGTTTTGTTTTTGTCAACCTTGAGACGTCTCCCACTGTTGGTCTTGCTGACTTTCTTTCGTCTATGGGTACTCATTTTTCTGGCTATCCTTACAACGAACTCACTCACAACTTTACCTATCGAACTGTTTTAAATTGCAATTGGAAAATTGGGGTGGATGCATTTTCTGAGGCCTATCATGTGAATACTATTCACGCAGGTTCTTTTCCAGGAACGTTCTCGACTGGTCTCCAAATGGTGAAGTTATACGGAGATCATCGAACGGCGGCGATTTGTTTTAATCCGCCGAAAGAATCGCCCGCGGTCGCTGCTATTTCTCAGAGAAAAGCACGAGGTTCGTTGGTAGGAAATGTGGCTGGAACAACACTGCCACAAACAATAAACGACGAAGGTCGAGATGACTTCTCTTTTGAGTTGAGCGTGTTTTTTCCCAACTGGCTTTTGCATGTCGCGGAAGGTATTTGGTTTACGCATCAATTTTGGCCTATGGGATATGACCGTTGTTTGTGGGAAGGGCGGTATTATGTGAGAGAACCCAGGACGCATAGTGAACGCTGGGCATTAGAGCATGCAATCGTACTCCAAAGAAACGCGTGGCTTGAAGATACCGCGACGATGGAGGGGACTTTTAATTCACTCCTCTCTGGAGCTAAGGATTTCATGCTTTTGCAAGATGAGGAAGTCCTTGTTCGTCATGGTTATCATGTTTTGGAAAAATATTTGAATAAGGATAGCTAGTGAAGAATCTTCCGGACGGTTTTGAATCCATCGAAAATTGGGTAGATGATTGGTCACTGTCAACGCAGAACGCACGTTGGGAGAAGCGGTTGTCCTCAAAACCAGAGGAGATCATTTCTTTTTACCAAGCTATTGTACCTCACTTAGAGAATATTCTTGATTATGTAGATCGGTTTAAGTTTGGAGAATTAAGCGAAGCCGGTTCTCGTCTTTATTGCTTGGCTTTGATGGTTGCTGAGATTTCTCCCAACGTTGAACTTTACGATGGAAATGTAAATGTTCCTCATAGTTTTGAGGAAAGACGGTTTATTGCCGATCACGGTGATGTCGTAGGATATAAGAAGTGACCGAGTTTTCTTCACAGATAGAGTGGCTCATCGCGAAAGAAAAAATCCGAGATGTAGTTGCAAAATACGCAAGGGGTGGAGACAAATATAATGATCCTGAAATATTTAAAGATCTTTTTACGGAAGATGCCGTGTGGGAATGTGAAGGTTTCGGTCGATTTGAAGGAAAAGATCAGATTCTTTCGGAGCTAGCGAGGATCGGGCGCGAAGAGATTGTTTGGTCCTTGCATTTTCCGGTTTCTCCATTAATTGAAATCTCCGATGATCGCAAGAGTGCGCATGGCTTTTGGTGGCTCTGGGAACTTCTTACTATTCGCGAAAACGATATTGAGAAGAACAAGTGGCTTGGCGCTAATTATGATTGTGATTTTGTTCGCGAAGCGGACGGTTGGAAAATGAAACATTTGATTTTGAATATCCACAAATTGGTTGACTCGATGGAAGAGGCTATTAATTCAAGCGTTAACAAAGAGCGGGAGTAGATTTTGCAAAACGATATTTACGTCGAAATCGACAGGACTAAGTCATTAGCCGATGAGCCGACTAAGGGTCACAACCGATGGCACCCAGAAGTCGAGCCGGTAGCTTCTGTTGCACCGGGTCAAGTAGTAGGAATTGAAACTCGAGACGCGTTTGATGGACAAATCGGGCCTTCCAGTACTGCTCAGAGTGTTGGAGAGTGCAATCTTGATTTGGTTCATCCTTTAACAGGTCCGATTTTTGTTAAAGGTGCAGAACCTGGGGATATTCTTGAGGTTCGAGTACTTGAAGTGACCCCTGAGCCATTTGGCTTTACGGTACAAGTTCCCGGCTTCGGTTTTCTCCGAGAAGAATTTACCAAGCCTTATATTGTCCGCTGGGATATTCAAGACGGTCTGGCACGTTCGCAAGATTTGCCGGGGGTGTGTCTTCCGGGGGCTCCTTTCATGGGAGTTATTGGTAATGCACCTTCACTGGAACTTATGCAGGGAATCGAAGAACGAGAGAAGGCGTTAGCGCAGAAGGGTGGAGCTGTGCTCCTGCCAGATCCTGCATCAGCTGTCCCTGGAGAGAAAGGGATCGCAGGAGCTGCGATGAGAACGATTGCTCCTCATGAGTGCGGAGGCAATCTTGATATCAAACAACTTACAGCAGGTACTGTTGTTCGTATTCCTGTGTACGTGCCGGGCGCTTTGTTTTCAGTAGGGGATGCCCATTTTGCTCAGGGTGATAATGAGAGTTGTGGAACAGCTGTTGAAATGGGAGCGACATTTTTTGGGTCGTTTACATTGAAAAAAGGAGAAGCTAAGGCTCGAAAAATTAACGATGTCCAATATTTTTGCGAGGATTACTTTGCACCTCCAGAATATGCAGCCCCTCGACGTTTCTTTGCGACCACGGGGCAATCGTATACTCGAGATGGTGTAGCTCACTCTGAAAATGTGACTCTTGCAGCTAAGAACGCTCTTTTAAATATGATTGATCATTTGGTATCAACCCGAGGCTACACGGACCAGCAAGCCTACGCGATATGTAGTGTAGCGGTAGACCTACGAATTGCCGAGCTTGTCGACGTGCCTAATATGGTCGTGTCCGCTCTACTCCCCGAGCACATTTTTGCAGAATGATTTTTTATGTAGATCGTTTCTGCTTGAACTAGGATACGGTCGCTGTAACCCTCAATACCAAAGGAGGCCTTCGCGTGGCTCTTAGATTCGGAACTTATACTGAGATTCAATGCCCAAAGGGCGGTGACCATGCAGAGCTTATGAACGACGTTGTTCGGCTAGCCGAGCACGCAGATGAGCGGGGCTATGAAATATTCACGACACTCGAACATCCTTTTTTTGAACAGTTTGCCATTAATCCCAATCCATTAGCGTTATTCTGTACTTTGGCTCAAAGGACTAAGAATCTTCGTTTTCGTGCGCTTTGTCATACCCTTCCATTGCACAATCCTATGATCTTGGCTGGAGAAATCGCCCAGGCGGATATCCTTACCGGAGGCCGTCTCGAATGCGGAATCGGCCGAGGGCACGCGTGGCTTAACGAACCAGCGAACATTGTTTTGGAAGAAAACCAAGAACGTTACGTGGAAGCGCTGGATATCTTATTGAAAGCTTGGACAGAAGACCGTTTCTCTTATTCAGGGAAGTACTATCAGGTCAAGGATTTATCGGTAGTCCCCAAACCTATTCAAAAGCCTTATCCAAAAATTTTTCAAGTGGGGACAAGCATGAAATGGTTTGGGAGAGCGGCTGAGGAAGGATGGGGAGTGTGCGTCGGTGGTCCTGCACCTTCGGTCGTATTCAAGGAGCCGGCGGACTTTTACCTTGATGCCTGTAAAACTGCAGGGACCGATCCGACTTTAGGTTATATCAAGGCGATCTATCTTGACGAGGACGAGGATCGAGCTATTCGCGATGCAAAAGAAGCGGTTGAAAATTTTATTACCTTCAATGTCTCGCCAATGGACTCTTTAGGCCGGACCTCTCCCCAAGAAAAGCAACGTTTGATTGACGCAGGTTATGCTTTTTATGCTGCAGAGGAATTCCCAAATCTCAGAAATTTGACATACGAACAGCTCCTGGAGGCCGAAATTGTACTTGTTGGTACTCCGGAAAAAGTAGGGCAGCAACTTTTAAATTTATGGAAAGATTTCAGCTTTCAGGAGCTTATTATCATGAGCTATTACGGAGGTATTGATCTCTGGAGAGCTATGAAGACTCAAGAACTGTTTTCGAAACAAGTGATGCCAATGCTCCAAGAAGAGATAGGCCGTCTAGACCGTTCACGACACGCGGCGTAGTAGGTAGGTCTTGCAAATTTTAGAAGTTTTGTGTTCCTTCCTACCTCTGGTCCTGAGGAATCGGAGTTCTGAGGTAAAGTCGCAAGCGTCTAAACTGGGATTAATAAGGTCGTAAATGTGACTAGCATGACATTTTTCTAGGCATTCTGATCTACTTTCCAAGGTCTTTTACTTAGGGAAGTCTCTTTGAACGTGCGGACCCGAATCACTGTCTTTGTAAATTCAAAAATCTATGAGAAGGTGGGTATTGAATGCGTTAGAAAGAGTCCGGGCATCTAAGACTCTTCTCTCACAAAAAAGACCTCAAAACTATGACAAGATCGGTCATACTATTTCGGTCTAATTTTATTAAAGGATTTAAGATATGAAAAAGTTATTAGTACTGCTTTGTCTGTTTGCTTTCGTAGGATGCAGCGATAATCGAGCCGAGAGCGTTAGCTCGTCCTCAGCTTTTTTGGACGAAATTCTTGATTCACAAACCGATGAGATGAAAGCAAGGTATCAATTTCGAAATCCCAAAAAGACTCTTGAATTCTTTGGTATTGAGCGGGGGATGACTGTTGTTGAGGTGCTACCGGGAAGTAAGGGTTGGTACACTAAACTCTTAGTGCCTTTCCTCGGTTCGGAGGGGAACCTTGTAGGCGCAAATTACGCATTGGGTGTCTATTCTCTTTTTGGATATGAGGGAGAACGCCTAGAAAAAATGGCAAGTTGGCCTCAGAGCTGGCCTGTAGATATAAAAGAGACAGTCCAGAGTAGTGACGGAGCAAAGATTCAAGGCTTTATGCTAGGTGACATGCCAGAATCGTTGAATGGGACCGCCGATGCCGTATTGTTGATCCGTGCACTGCATAATCTTGCTCGATTTGAATCTCAAGGCGCTTTTCTTTCATCCGCTGTAAAAAATACATACGATGTTCTTAAGCCGGGGGGCATTGTGGGAATCGTTCAGCACCACGCAAGAGAGGAAATGTCGGATGAGTGGGCAGATGGTTCCAAGGGCTACCTCAAGAGAAGCTTTGTCATTCAATTAATGACTGATGCCGGTTTCGAGCTTGTAGGAAGCAGTGACCATAATCAAAATGTTAAAGATCAACCGACTGAAAAGGATGTCGTCTGGAGACTTCCTCCAAGTTTAGGAACAAGCAAGGACAACGATGAACTTAGAAAATCGATGCTCTCGATAGGCGAGTCGAATCGTATGACTTTGAAGTTTAAGAAACCGATTTGAAAAGCCTTTTCTTCCAGGTTAAGTCCGGCATTTTAGCCGCCGAAGGATATTTTTCGAAGCCCGGATGAGGTCTTGTCGGATTTGATTTCATTTTGCGTGTATTTCAGAAATGATGGCCGAGGCATAATAGGCGTATGAGAGTTTTAATTTTTATCGTCATGGGAATCTTAGTCTCTTCTTGCGCGAAACCGGATGGCTATCACGAGCCGAATGTGCTCGAATCTTTTAATAAGTCGATCGGTCTGAAGGGGAGTTACACAGGAGAATATAAGAACAACGCTTATCACGGTCAGGGAATCTTAAGCATCAGGGACCTGGTGTATGAAGGTGAATTTCAAAATGGCAAGAGACATGGTTATGGAACGGAGACGTTGGGTAGCGGTTACGAGAAGAAGACCTACTCAGGCGAGTGGGAAGACGACCTAAGGCATGGCCGAGGGACGTTT
>CEUZ01203791.1_pt1 | contig 10929 bp, 7 predicted proteins | sample 361511 | NCBI WGS metagenome assembly CEUZ01 (sample SAMEA2622822, study PRJEB7988) | marine metagenome | biome: marine biome (ENVO:00000447); feature: surface water layer (ENVO:00002042); material: "saline water (ENVO:00002010), including plankton (ENVO:xxxxxxxx)" | depth 5 m
GGTCCAGAATTAAGAGAATTGAAACCAAGAATTTTAGTTTTAGGTGTTGGCGGAGCTGGAGGAAATGCTATTAATGGTATGATCGATGCTGGTCTAGAAGGTGTTGAATTTGTTGCAGTAAACACAGATGCACAAGATTTAATAAACAACAAGGCCAATGGAAAAATTCAATTAGGAGCAAATTTAACAAAAGGTTTGGGTGCTGGGGCTAAACATGAAATTGGACAAGCAGCGGCCGAAGAATCGTTGAATGATATTGTTGATTATATAAAAGGCAGCAACATGGTTTTTATAACCGCTGGCATGGGTGGAGGAACTGGAACTGGAGCTTCACATGTAATAGCAAGAGCCGCCAAGGAATTAAATATTCTTACAGTTGGAGTAGTAACTCTTCCTTTTTCTTTAGAAGGTCCAAAAAAAATGAGAATTGCTCTTCAAGGGTTAGATGAATTAAAAAAACATTTAGATACTAATATAGTAGTTCCAAATCAAAACTTATTTAAAATAGTAAATGAAAAAACAACTTTAAAACATTCGTTTGGTCTATCAAATGATGTTTTAAAATTTGGAGTCCAAAGCGTTACTGATTTAATGGTAAGACCTGGCTTAGTAAATTTAGATTTCGCAGATGTCGAAACCATCATGAAAGGAATGGGAAAAGCAATGATGGGAACTGGCGAAGCAGAAGGAGAAAAAAGAGCTGAAGAAGCTACTAACGCAGCATTAATGAATCCATTAATTGATGAATATTCTTTAAAAGGAGCAAAAGGTCTTTTGGTTAATATTACGGGTGGATCAGATCTTACATTGTTCGAAGTAGATGAGGCTGTAAATAAAATTAGAGCAGAAGTAGATCCTGAAGCCGAGTTAATTTTTGGCTCAATCGAAGATGAAAGACTAAATGGAAAAATCAGAGTATCTATTGTGGCTACATCTTTAGATGGACAGGAACCAGAAACAAAACCTATTGTTAGCATGGTACATAGATTGCACAACAGGAATGCTGGCTATAGCAATAATTTGACTAGCACTTTAGCAACCAATCAAGAAACTTTAAATTCAATACAAGGTGCAACAGCTTTGGATATGAATAAAAATGTTGCCTTTGAACAAAAAACTTTCGATCAACAAGAAACAAAACAAGAAGAAGTCAAAGAGGTAAATGAAGAACCAATCCTCGATAATGTTTCAATTGAAAATGCGACTTATCTTCAAAATATTGAAAATGCATCGATCGATCAGAATAATGAATCCGGAGACAATGTACCAACTTTTGAAGTGGATAGTATTGAATTAGCTACTCCGGGACTTTTTTCTGATGATAAAGAAAACAGCTTATCAGAACAGAAAAATGAAAATGAAGAAGGTCCAAAAATATTTGAAAGTTCTAATTCTAAGAAAGAAACTGAAACAAAAGAGCCAGAAATGTTTGAAGAATCTAACTTGGAGGAAGACTTTGAAATACCTGCTTTTTTACGAAGACAAAAAAATTAAATGGAATTTAAAAGAGAAATTTATGAATGCCACCATGTCACTGGAAAAAACAAAACATTATCCAGTGATGCTCAATCAAGTATTAAGCATTATATCCCCTCAACATGGTGGCACGTTTATTGACTGCACTTTTGGTGGAGGAGGATACTCGCGAGCAATATTAGAATTTCCAAACACAAAAGTTATAGCTATAGATAGGGATAAATTAACTGAAGAATATGCAAACGTCCTTATAAAAAAATTTCCAAAAAGATTTAATTTTTTCAGAGATAAATTTAGCAATCTATATCAATTAGCTAAAATGGATTTAAATCCTAAGGCCATTATATTTGACTTGGGCCTTTCATCCTTTCAGTTGGCAGATCAAGAAAGAGGATTTTCTTTTGAATCTGAAAATCATTTAAATATGGAGATGGGGATCAATCAATACTCTGCATACGATGTAATCAATTCTCTGGATAAAGAACACTTAGCGACAATAATAAAAGTATTAGGTGATGAAAAAGATGGAAGAAGGATTGCAAACAAAATTGAAAAATATAGAAGCAAAAAACCAATAAAAACTTCACAGGAACTTGCTTCTATAATTCAAGAGGCAAAAAAGAATTATAGTAATTATAAAAAAAATCCTGCGACGAAAACATTCCAGGCAATAAGAATTTTTGTTAATCAAGAATTAACAGAACTAATATTAGGATTAATTGAAGCCACAAAACTTCTTTCTAATGGAGGGGCACTGATTACCGTTAGCTTCCACTCTTTGGAAGATAAAATAGTGAAAAGTTTTTTCAATCTTTATTCAAATTTTAAAAAAAATCCCTCAAGATATTTGCCAATGAATGAAAAAAAGGCCAATTTATTTCAATCATTTTCAAAAAAACCAATTATAGCAGATACAAACGAAGTTAAACAAAACATTCGTTCAAGATCCGCAAAACTCAGATATGCAATTAGAAGCAAAAACAACTTTTTTTATCCCCAGGAATTTAGAAACAAATTTGCAAATTACTTTAGATTAGAGGGAAGTAGACCATGATTAATCAGGACAAATGGATTGGTTCTATACCCAAATCAAATCATAGACATCATGAGGCAGAAATAAATCAATTGGATTATAATAGATGGGTAAATACTATTCCAAAAAAAAATGGTTATAATTCAATAAAAAAATATTCATTAACCGCAACTTTTTTCATTGTTAGTCTTCTATTAGTTTCTGCATTAAAAAATGAAACAAGAAAATTACAAAAAGAAATAAACAATTTGCAGACCTCGATAAATATTTTTAAACATAACCTAAACCAAGCAACGTTAGATAATGAGGTAATTACATCACCAGAGAATATATCTCGGCTAGCAAAAGAGCATTTAAATATTGATCTGGTTTCTTATAAAAGATCTCAGATAAAGAGTTTAAATAATAATGATGATAATGAAACTTTAACTAATATAAACAAAATAGCAAAAAAAAAGAATAATACAAAAAAAATTAACAATTTATCGACTAACATAAAAACTCATGTAGCTGAGAGAATTAAAGAAAAAAAGCAAGAGATTAGGAAGCTTCAAGAGCTATATTCTAATCCAAGTAATATTCCTACTGAAGTAAAAACTCAAATAGCTAGGCAAATAAAGGAAAAAAAAGTTGAGCTAAAGAACATTTATGAGTCACCCAGAGATGTAATTACTATGCAATCAATTCAGAGGTGGACCGTTGTTCAAATTGTTAAAGTTTTTTTAGGAATTCCTATTGTTCCCGGAAGATAGTTTCTCATGGAAAAGAATAAAAGAACTATCAAAAAAAAAGGTTTTCATTTTACCGATTATACCGAATCAGAATTTATTAATAAAAACAAGAATAATAAAAAAATAAAGATTTCTCTCAACAGAGTTACTTTTTTATTTTTCATTTTTACTAGCATAATGCTTATTTTTAGCATTAAGATTGCTTATATCTCTCTCTCACCGGAAAAAAGCATTTATAGCGAAAATATTAAAAAAAATTTTATAAAAAAAAGAAGAGATATTGTTGATAGAAATGGTTCAATATTAGCAACAAATGTCACACTTTATGATGTTGGTATAAGACCAAAATTATTAAAAAAAAATGAGAAAAAAAACTTATTAATTAAGTTGGGTCTTTTATTTCCTGAGCTAGATATAGATAAGATTAGATACAAATTAAACAAAGAAGATTTTTTTACAATTGGAAAAAGATTAACACCAATAGAAAAAGACCAATTTTGGCTTATGGGAAATAAAGCTTTTGTTTTTGATCCAAAGCCATCTAGAATCTACCCACAAAAAAGTCTTTTTAGTCACATTCTAGGTCAGACCGATGATACTAATGAAGGTATTTCAGGTATTGAAAAATTTTTTGATAAAGATTTAAATAGTAATAAGAAAACTAACCATCCTTTAAGCTTAACTTTAGATTCAAATTTACAACATTTGATAAGAAAAGAGTTAATTACAGCTCAATCAGATTTTAATTATATAGGCAGTGGTGCAATTTTAATGAATGTAGAAGATGGCGAAATACTATCACTTATATCTTTGCCGGACTACGATTTAAATAAACGAGTCTCAATTAATAATGATATTTATACAAACAAAATTACTCTCGGTGTTTATGAATTAGGGTCGGTATTTAAAACTTTTACCATAGCCGCGGGTCTAGAGAACAAAGTAATAAATTCAAATACTGTATTTAAAAATTTAGAAGATAGCTTAACTTGCGACAAATATACAATAAGCGAACATGATAAATTACCAAAAAATTTAACCACTGAACAAATATTAATCCGATCATCTAATATTGGTGCAGTCCGAATAGCTCAAAAAATTGGTATTGAAAAATATAAAAAATTTCTAAATTCTCTAGAACTGCTTAATCCAATTAATTTTGATTTGGAAGAAATTGGAACTCCGCTTTCATTTAATTGGGGGAAGTGTAAACTTGCAACAGTATCTTATGGACATGGTATTACTACCACACCCCTCCAGTTAGCTAAAGCCTATGCAATTTTGGGTAATGGAGGATATAAAATTGAACCATCCCTACTTAAAAAAGACGAAGAGCTTGTAAAAGAAAGAGAGCAAATTATTTCTCACAAAACAAGTAATGCAATAAACTTGATGTTAAGAAAGGTAGTTAGTTTAGATGAAGGAACTGCAAATTTTGCTGATATAGAAGGTTATGAAATTGGTGGAAAAACTGGGACTTCATTAAAGTATAATTCAAAAGCAAAACTAAATACATTTGTCTCACTTTTTCCTGCAAGTAAACCAAAATATGTTTTGTTGGTAATGTTGGATGAACCAAAACCTGCACCAAATTTCGTTTATGAATTTCCACCGTCCGAAAAATTCCCCAATGGCTATAAATATCGAGGTGAAAAGCGAAACACTTCAGGCTGGAATACCGTTGTTGTGGCTGGCAAAATTATAGAGAAAATTGGTCCAATTTTAGCCATAAATAACCTTCAAGCTTCGAACAATTTTTAAATGCTTTTAGGCAATTTACTTAAATCTGTAAGTAAGAAGAATAAAAAAATATCAATAGACGGAATTTCGTTCGATAGTAAAAAAGTTAAAAAAAAAGATATTTTTTTTGCAATTGAAGGACAGAGAGAATCAGGAACTAAATTCATTAAAGAAGCGTTATTAAATGGAGCTTCAGTAATTGTAAGCAATAAAAAGATTAAATATTTAAATAAAAATGTGCCTTTGATTGTTGTTAAGGATGTTAGAAAAAGTTTATCAGAAGCTTGCTCAAATTTTTTTAAAGAAAAACCACAAAATATAATTGCTGTTACAGGTACAAATGGGAAATCTTCAGTAGCCGATTTTTTTTATCAAATATTAAATTTTAACAAGAAACCAGTAGCATCGATTGGAACTTTAGGTATTTTTTCTAAAAACTATAAAAAAAAAACAAAACTAACTTCACTAGACCCCCTGACTCTGCATAGAAATTTACAGATTTTGGCAAGAAATAAAATTAAACATGTAATTTTGGAAGCATCTAGTCATGGATTAAAGCAAAAAAGGTTAGATAATTTAAAAATAAAAACAGGAATATTTACAAATCTTAGCCAAGATCATCTTGATTATCATAAAAATCTTAAAAGTTATTTTAATTCAAAAATGTATTTGTTTAATAATTTACTAAGTAAGAACTCTAAGATTATTACAGATGAAGAAAATAAAGAATTTAATATTTTAAAAAGAATCGCAAGTAAAAAAAAATTAAGAAAAATAACAATTGGCACACATTCGGGAAATCTAAAAATTTTACATAATCGATATGTAGAAAAAAAACAAATTATAAAAATTTCTTTGAATTCAAAAATACTTGTTCTAAAGATTCCACTTATAGGATATTTTCAAACAAAAAATTTACTTATGGCGGCTTTAGCTGCATTATGTTGCGGATTAAAACAAAATAAAATTTTTAACCAAATGGATAAAATTAAACCAGTAGCAGGCAGACTTGAATGTATAGCTAGTTTAAAAAATAATTCTGATATTATTATAGATTTTGCTCACACTCCTGATGCGCTAGAACAAAGCTTAATTGCATTAAAAAATCAGTTCAAAAAAGAAATTATATTAGTTTTTGGTTGTGGTGGAGACAGAGACAAAAACAAAAGATCTAAAATGGGCAGAATAGCCAAAAAATATTGTCAAAAAATTTTTGTTACTGATGATAATCCCAGGAATGAAAATCCAAAAAAAATAAGAAATACAATTATGAAAACTTGTAAAGAAATAGCTGTTGATATAGGTAGCAGAAAAAAAGCAATAAAAACTGCAATTAATGAATTGAATGCAAATGAAGTTCTTCTTGTAGCGGGTAAAGGCCATGAGGAAACGCAAGATTATGGCAATAAAATTATAAATTTTTCAGACAAAAAAATAATAAAAGAAATTATTAAAAAAAATAAATTGCTCGTAAAAAAAAGGAAAAACTGGACACAAGAAATAGCAAAAAGAGCTTTTGAAAATAATGATCTAAAAAATATTAATTATGATGGTGTCTCTATAAATTCAAAAACTATAAAAAGAAATAATTTATTTTTTGCAATTAAAGGAAAAAATAATGACGGGCATAAGTTTGTAAAGGAAGCAATTAATAGAGGAGCATCTAAAATAGTAGTAAGTAAAAAAATAAAACGATTTTCAAATAATAAGATTATCAAAGTAAAAAATACCCTTTCTTCATTGCATGACCTAGCTCGAGTTACCAGAAATAAATCTTCTGCAAAAATTATAGGAATAACTGGTAGTGTTGGAAAAACTACATTAAAAAGTCTCGTTAGTTTTTCTCTTAAAAATTATGGAAAAGTTTATCATTCACCACATTCTTATAATAATAAGTTTGGTGTACCTCTTAGCCTTTCCAACATAAAAAGAAACACTGAATACGGCGTATTTGAAATAGGGATGGATAAAAAAGGAGAAATTAATAAACTTTCAAAAATTGTTAAACCTCAAACAGCTGTTATTACTAATATTTCTGAAGCGCATTTAGAAAATTTTAACACTTTAAAGGATATTGCAAAAGCCAAGGCAGAAATAATGGAAAATATTTTGGAAGGTGGAAATATTATTTTAAATAGAGATGATAAATTTTTTAGTTTTTTAAATAACATAGCTTACAAAAAAAAAATCAATGTTATTTCATTTAGTCGCAAAAAAAAAGCAGATATTTTTTTGTTAAGTATTAAAAGTATTAATAATTTTTATAGATTAAAAATAAATGTTAAAAATAAAATTTTCTATTTTAACACAAAGCATTCTGCAAATAATTTTATTTCTAATATTTTAGCTTGCATTTCTATTATGTATTCTTTTGATTTAGATTTAAATAAAATGGAGAAAAAATTTATTAATTTCGAAATTCCCGAAGGTAGAGGCGATATTAAATTGGTAAAAAAATTTAATAAAAAATTCAAATTTATTGATGAAAGTTATAACGCTAATCCTTTATCTATGTCATCTTCAATTACAAACATGAATTTTTTTAAGAGAAAAAGAAACGAAAAGAAAATTGTTTTTTTGGGCGATATGTTGGAACTTGGAAAAAAATCAAAAAAATTTCACAAGACATTATCTGCAGTAATTAACAAAAGTGATATTGATAAAGTTTTTGTTTATGGACGACACATAAGAGAGACATATAATTATCTATCTACAAATAAAAAAGGTAAAATATTTAATAATCTCCAAGAAGCCTATAGCCATTTTAGCAAAATTATACACAATAATGATTTACTTATGGTAAAAGGATCAAATGCTACAGGTTTGAATCAGTTTTCAAATCACATTAAAAAAGGACAAATAAGTGCTGTATAATTTATTAATTTCTTTAGTAGACCAGTTTTCTGCACTTAATGTATTTAGGTATTTGACCTTTAGAACAGGTCTTTCAGTAATGTCCTCAATGATAATAGTATTTTTAATTGGTGGCCCTTTTATAAAATTTATTGAGTCTCATAAAATAACAGGACCTATAAGAGAAGATGGACCAATAGATCACATAGTTAAAAAAGTAGGAACTCCAACAATGGGAGGTCTTTTAATTTTATTTGGAATTCTTTTTGGCACTTTATTGTGGGCAGATTTAAATAATTATTATATTTGGGTTTTGTTGGTGGTTGCAACAAGTTTTGGCTTACTTGGCGCTATTGACGACTACTTAAAAATAAAAAGAAATAATTCAAGAGGCATTTCCTCAGGAATGAAAATTATATTACAAATTATTCTTTCTTTAATTGCAATATTTTTATTATTAAATTATGGAGATAATGAGCATCTAAAAAATCTCTATTTTCCTTTTTTTAAAAATTTAGTACTTCATTTGGGTTTATTTTTTATTCCTTTCGCACTTTTTATAATTGTCGGAGCTTCGAATGCAGTTAATCTAACTGACGGGTTAGATGGTTTGGCCACTGTGCCTGTGATGCTTGTAGCGCTTTCCTTTACACTTATTTGTTATGTTGTTGGTAATACTGTTTTTTCAGAATATTTACAAATACCTTATATTGCTAATGTAGGTGAAGCCTCTATTTTTTGTGGTTCAATAGTTGGATCTTGTCTAGGTTTTTTATGGTATAACGCCCCGCCAGCAAAAATTTTTATGGGCGACACTGGTTCTTTATCTCTTGGAGGCTCCTTGGGTGCGGTAAGTATAATTTCGAAGCATGAAATTGTTTTAGGAATTATAGGAGGTCTATTTGTGCTTGAAACAGCTTCAGTAATTATACAAGTCATTTCTTTTAAACTTACTGGTAAAAGAGTTTTTATGATGGCACCTCTTCATCATCATTTTGAAAAAAAGGGGTGGGCCGAGTCTACCGTTGTTATTAGGTTTTGGATTATATCAATAATTTTGGCATTAATAGGTTTAGCTACACTGAAATTAAGGTAGTAAATGACCGACCTTCAAAAATATCAAGATAAAAAAATTGCAATTTATGGAATGGGAATAACTGGACTTTCCGCTGCGAAAACTTTTAAAAAGTTAAAAGCAAAAGTGTATTGCTGGGATGACAAAAAGAGAGTGAGAAAAAAAATAAAAAATTTAAGATTTTCACTAAATAAGTTCTGGCTAAATAAAGATTTAATTGATGCAATAGTTATAAGTCCGGGAATAGATATTAATAAATGTAAAATAAAAAATTATTTAAAAAAGAATTCAAATAAAATAATTACTGATTTAGATCTATTTTTTGAACTTAATAAGAAATCATTAATTATTTCAATTACTGGTACTAATGGAAAGTCTACAACATGTAAGATAATTGAAAAAATATTAAAAGTTGCTAAATATAATGTGAAAACCGTAGGAAATATTGGTAATCCCATTTTACTATCAAACAATTTAAAAAAAAAAAACTATCATTATTTTAGAGGTCTCTTCTTATCAACTGCAGTATTCCAGGTTATTTCGCTCTAAACATGCAGCTATATTAAATATTTCTCCTGACCATTTAGAAAGACATAAAAGCATAAACAATTATACGAAGGTAAAATCAAAAATATTTTTTGCACAAAAGAGTTCTGATTATGCTTATATAAATTTAGCGAACAAATACACTAAATCAATTAAAAAAATTTTTCGAACTAAAAAATTAAAATCGAAATTAATTTCAATTGATAAATCGAGCTGTGATTTTTTATTAAAAAAAGTTAATAATAAGCACTTTAAGAGCAGAGGAAATCTGGAAAATTTAGCTTTTGCCTATAAAATATCAAAAAATTTAAAAATAAATGACAAAATTATAATCAAAGCTCTTAATCAATTTAAAGGGCTGCCACATAGGCAGGAAAAGATATTTTCAAATAGCAAATTATTATGTATTAACGATTCCAAAGCAACAAGTTTTGACGCATGTCTTCAATCTTTGTCCAATTACAATAATATTTATTGGATAGTAGGCGGTCTTCCAAAATATCAGGATATTATTAATTTAAAAATTGTAAAAGAAAAAATTATAAAAGCATATATTATTGGAAAAAACACTTCTTTTTTTGAAAAACAAATTAAAAATAAAATTCCATATAAAATTTCCAAGAATATTAAAAATGCTGTAAATGATATTTATAAAGACATAGAGTTAAATGATGATTTAAAAAAGACTATTTTACTTAGCCCTGCTGCTGCATCTTTTGATCAATTTATTAATTTTGAAAATAGAGGTATTTATTTTAAAAATTTGGTAAAAAAATTTTTTAAATAAAAATTGAATGTTTATTTTTAGCAGAGAAAATACTAGTTTAGTAGCAAAATGGTGGCGAAACGTAGACAAGCAAATTTTATTTTCATTTATATTTCTTTTTTTGTTAGGACTTTTTTTTTCTTTCTCTTCAACTTCTTCAGTAATAGCAGACAAGATGAATAAACAAACTTATTTCTTTTTTATAAAACATCTTATTTTTGTCTCCATCTCCTTATTTTTGCTTATTATAATTTCAATTCAGGAAAAAAATAAATTAATACAGTTTTCATCTTTTATATTTTTTTTTTCAATTTTGCTTCTTTTTTTAATTCCATTTTTTGGAGTAGAAATCAAAGGATCAAGAAGATGGATGGACTTGCCTTTTCTTCCAAGATTTCAACCAGTTGAGTTAGTTAAACCATTATTTATTATTTTTGCTGCTAAAATTATTGCTCTTGATGAAAAAACCAATATTTATACAAGACATTTGTATTCTTTTTTAGTTTTATCCATTATTCTAATATTATTAATTAACCAGCCAGATCTTGGACAAACTTTATTGTTAGCGTCAGCCTGGATTACAATGATTTTTGTATCAGGTTTTAACATGATTATTTTGTCTATATTGGGTTTAATATTATTAAGCCTTATTGTTTTTTTGATATTTTTTTTTCCAGAAAAATTTGGTTATGTTTTTTTAAGGATAAAG
>CEUZ01016045.1_pt1 | contig 10923 bp, 9 predicted proteins | sample 361511 | NCBI WGS metagenome assembly CEUZ01 (sample SAMEA2622822, study PRJEB7988) | marine metagenome | biome: marine biome (ENVO:00000447); feature: surface water layer (ENVO:00002042); material: "saline water (ENVO:00002010), including plankton (ENVO:xxxxxxxx)" | depth 5 m
ACAACTGCTGGAATTAAAGGTAGAGATGCCGACACCTCGGAGAAGGGGGTCAAAGGAATTCCTGGCGACTTTGTAATAGTAAATGCAGCTGGTGAAAAAACTGGTAGTTATGCTTATGATACTGCTAATGGAAGTGAACTTGCTGGAGTAAAAGGTTTTGATGGTGATGCTGGTGCTAAGGGTAATAAAGGAAATAAAGGAAGTAAAAATTCGGGAAATCTTGGTACAGGAGCTCCCGGCGACAAAGGAAATAAAGGTGATAAAGGCCCGAAAAATACTGGACATCTTGGTACAGGTGATCCCGGCGACAAAGGTGATAAAGGTGATAAAGGCCCGAAAAATACTACCAATGCTGGTACAGGTGATCCCGGCGACAAAGGTGATAAAGGAAATAAAGGTACAAAAAATGCTACCAATGCTGGTGATGGAGATCCCGGCGACAAAGGTGATAAAGGTGATAAAGGTGATAAAGGTACAAAAAATGCTACCAATGCTGGTGATGGATCACCTGGCGACAAAGGTGATAAAGGTGAAAAAGGACAACCTGCACCTTCTTCAAGTAAAGGAGCAAAAGGGGCAACAGGTGATTCTGGTCAAAAAGGTCAAAAAGGACAAAAAGGTCAGAAGGGTGTAAAACCGTCTGGTAGTGATGGAAGTACTTGGTCAAATCATACAAGTCATACTTTCAATTTTTCGTTTAATACCGCAACTGTTCCAACTATAACTTCTTTTAAAGGAGATGGAACATATAATGGTTCTAATACGGCTTCAGCTGTTATTGGATTTAAATCTCAAAGTATATCACATTCATAAAAATACTATATAAATAATCTAAAAGGAGATAGATATAATGGCAAAATTTCGTTTTGATGTTGGGGTGATTATTTATCAGGAAGTAACTATTGAAGCAGAGGATCTGAATTCTGCTAAGATAACTCTTGATGAAGCAACAAAAGATCTGAAAGATGGTATGGGTTTCGGTTCTGGTACTACAAAAGAGGGTCTTGATTGGGATATGAGACACAAAGAAATTCAATGGTATGGGGTAAAACCCAATTCTGTTATAGAAATATCAGAGGAGAATCCATTGGAGTAACATCTTTTTATTATGGTTGATGCTATATTTTGTGTAAGTTTAGAAAGAATGGAAGAACGTAGAAAAAATGTTATTGAAATATTATCAAAAATGGATTTTGCACCAGTATATGTATTTGATGCCATTGATGGAATGGTATTAGATTGGGAAGATTTTTATGCTTCGGGTTTTTATGAATATAAAAATAATAAAACCGATCAAAACTGGACTTATTTTCCTGTTATAAATAAAAAAGTTATTTTCAAGTTCTGGAATAGACCAGTTACGAAAGGGGAAATGGGTTGTAGTATTAGTCATTACTTAATATGGAAAAAGGCATATGAAATGGGGTTTTCCGAAATTTTAGTTTTAGAAGATGATATTGAAATTAAAAATAATAACTGGATAAATGTTTTTTCCGATTTCAAAAATGAATATGATTATGATTTGTTTTATTTGGGAGGATCGTGTTATGATTGGGATTCATTTACAAAATATGTTAATAGAGTGTTTTTCAAATATACTACTCATGCCTATATTATTAAGTCAGAAGCAATTCGTATTTTATTGAATTCAAATTATACAAGTAATATGATAGTGATTGATGAGTTTTTAACTACTTGTTATGACGAACATCCAAGAAAGGATTTGAGGAATTTATATAATATTGAGAGAAAATTGAAGGCATATTCTATAAAAGAAGATGCAATTGTACAACTGGATCAGGGTGGAAGTCAGACTGAACCAATATAAAAGGATTTTTATAAATGAAAATATTAGATGATAACAGATTTATGAAATTGGTAAATGGTGAATTGAAACCGTTAGGGGTACAAAATACTGAAAAGAGGAAAATATTATATTTAAAACATCCTTCTTGGCAAGATCCGACAAGTAAAGAAAGGGGAATGGGCAGTATAAATGCTGTAGGTAGAGTTATTTACAACCATATGGATTATTTGCAAAAATTGGGTTATCAGGTAGATTTGTTGTTTGATGGGGAATTAACTCAAGAAAATGCAAAAGATTATGATTTTATACATTGTAGTTTTTGGTATCAATGTTTGAGAATGATTAGGATGGGTATACCGTACATTTTAAATATCCATGATAACAATCCTTTATTAGAAGAAAAAGGATCAGCCTTTTATGATGTTTATTCTAAATGCATTGAACAATCATTAGTAACTGTTGCACAGACAGATCAAGCAAAAGAACAATGGAGTCATTTATCGCATAAGATTTTAACAGTTCCTGTTCCAATCAATACGGATTATTTGACAATTGATGATTCTATTGAAAGAGAGGATTTTGTATTATGTGCAGCTGCGGTTCAGAACATAAAAGGACATCGTTATCTTGCAAAGGCATGTAATGATTTGAAATTGAAATTGGTAGTTATTGGTAATCCAGATGAGAAAGATGAAGTTGAAGCATTAAAACATCAAATTGGTCAGAGTGATGGAAGAATAACGTGGTTGGATAAGTCAATTCCTTTTGATGAACTTATAGATTACTATCGAAGATGTAGGGTATTTGCCATGACTACCAAGATGGATGTACCTGGCTTGGTATATTTGGAAGCACTGAGTTGTGGGGCAAATGTGGTTGCAACGGAACAGGGTGATTATAAATCGGAGAATCCGAAAATTGCACGATGTACTTTAGAAAATGAAAGTATCAAACATGCGTTAATGAATGCTTGGTTTATGGAACACGATTCAATTGGCAGAGAATATGTCATTAACAAACATCATCCTAAAAAATGTGTTGAGTTATATAATGATCTGGTTTATAATGGAAATTGGTCTATTGACTATAACATGCTAGATAGATCAAGTGCTTTATATGATATGGATTTTTCAGATCCAGAGAAAATTACTATGTGGTATGGTCGTAGTCCATTTGATGTTAGTGGTGCTATAGAGTATGATTTTAGAGTTTTTCAAGAAGGAGAAATAACTTGGTCTGATAACGATAAACTCGAAGATGGTGTTGGTATATTTAGAACTTGGTCAAGTGGTTGGGTAAATCCAGATTTAGAATTTAAATATGAAATAAAACTAAAGGATGTTCTAATAGAAACGGGAAAGGGAAAAAATGAAGACGTGGAACGAACGTTTCATGTAAACGATTTTGAATTTTTGAGAAAAGGATCTGATAGATTTTCGACTATTGAAAGTAATAATATTGATGATGTGATGAATGAAGATATAGATAAATATATAGATCAAAGAATAAGAGGAAAGCAATGGGAATTATATGTTGATTCTATCGGAACTGGTCTTGAATTGTATAGTTGGCCTCTCCTGAATGAAGAGTTTTGTAGTGAATTAATCGAAAAGGCAGAACAATATGGTCAATGGACAACAGATAGGCATGTAAATTATCCTACGCATGATATTTTATTGAGCAGTTTTGGTTATGGTGATATATGGGATACAATATTAGACGAATACGCACATCCAGTAGTATCTTCTATTTGGGGATTACAAGGATTTGTGGGTAATATGAAAAATGAATCTTTTATAGTAAAGTATGATTTAGAATCAGAAAATTATCAAACTGATTTGTCGTGTCATCATGATGCGTCTGATTATACCTTTGTTGTTGGTTTAAACAACGACTATACAGGTGGGGGAACTTGGTTTCCAAGACAAAATCATTTAGTTGATAAGTCAGTTGGAGAAGTCGTAGTTCATCCAACAATTACACACAAACATGGTGCAAGAGCAGTTATGTCAGGTACAAGATATGTTCTTATAACATTTTGCAACAAAAAATAAAAAGAGAGGAAAAAATGGCACTTTATAAAGTAATATTAGAAACAACTTATAACCATGAAGGTATTATCGAAGCAAATAATGAAACTGAACTCAATGAAAAGATTTCATCCATTTCAACTGATAGTTTGGCATCAATACTTATACCAGTTGAATGGTGGGCAGAAAAGGATGAAACTAAAACTATTTCTTTGAAAGAGAGTGAATTGTTAGGGGGATAATTAGTGAATTTTTTTATTGAAATTGGTTCATGCGATTTTGATACGTTACTTCCATTAGCAAAAAATGGTTGGTATGGTATTATTGTTGAACCAGTTAGTGAATATTTGAACAATTTAGAAACACATCCGAATGTTATTTTTGAAAATTCTGCGATAAGTACTTATGATGGTGAAACTGAGTTTTATTATTACGATCCTTTACTATCTGAAAAAATAAATAAACAGTGGGTTCGTGGCATTGGTTCTTATAATAATGAAATAAATGGTTTTGTGCCAAATCCACAATGGAAGGATTTTGAAAGAAAAACCATAGTTAAAACTATGACTTTAGATTCACTTATCAAAAAATATAGTATTACACAAATAGATTTTTTAAAAATTGATGTTGAAGGTTGTGAATTACCGATTGTACTCAATTATAGTTGGGATGTTTTGCCGAAAGTAATAAAAATGGAAACGACTCATTGGGAATCGACAGAGAATTATTATAATGGTGAGATAAAACAACCAATACTTTATTTATTAGAAAAAAATGGTTATATAATATGGGAAGAAGAATATGATTTGTATGCTATTAGATGATTCGTTATTATCATGATAGACGCTATATATTGTGTTTCGTTGACTAGGTTGGTAGAGAGAAGGGATTTTATTATCAATTTATTATCCCCCTTTCAGAAGGAATTTGATATATATGTATTTGATGCGATAGATCATCAAAACGTTTCTTTGGAAGATTTGAATTCGGAAGGGTTTTTTACCTACGATTCATGGAAGATGGAAGATAGTAACAATTTTTGGTATTCAAGAGATTTGAAAATGGGATCAATATGCAATTTGCTCGGTCATTATAATATTTGGAAGCATATTTATGATAATTATCAGTTTGCTTTAGTCCTAGAAGATGATGTAAAGTTTGTAGGCAGAGATTTTCGAGAAAGTTTGTTTATTGCATCAAATTTTATGAAAACCAATGATTGTGATTTGTTTTATTTGGGATGTTGGCCGGTGAAGGGGTATGAGACTGAAGAAGTAGATGATATTATAGAGAAGGTTGGTTATACATATAATTCACATGCGTATATAGTAACAAAAGATTCTGCTAAAGAATTATTTTCTTCGGGAATTAAAAACAATTTGATAACTACTGATGAGTACATCGCTTCTACATATTGCGAACATCCGAGAGAAGATATTAGACACTTGTATTCTAATAGAAAATTGAATGCTTATAGATTTAAGGATGATGTTGTGGTTCAGAGAGTAGGGCATTCCAATGTTATTGGAGAATTAGGTGGAGTAGATAAGAGTGAAATAGAAAATTCCAGATCAGTATAGGAGAAAAAAATAAAAATGGCAACAATAACTAGTCTGAATTTAACAGACACATTTAATACATTCATGACTAGGGTGAATAGTTTGATAAGTAAACTAAATACTATAACGGCAGATGCATCAACTGTTACAGTTAATCATTCGGCATCTGCACCTAGTTCTGGATCTCAAACAAATTCGACTGCAATTTTATATACGGATTCCGCAGACGGAAAATTAAAAGTTCAATCAAAGGATGGTAGTGGAACTTCTACTACATATGCGTTAAACTCAACAATGACAACGCATGTTATCAATTCTTCTTTAACGGGAAATTTGCCCACATTATCAAATTCTAGTGGAGTGCTGTTTATTGATAGTACCGATAACAAGTTGAAAGTTAAAATTAGGGATTCTTCAGGAAACGATCAGACTTACATTTTGGCAAACCAATCATAGGAGAGAAAGTAAATGTCAACTCAAATACAAATACAACGGTCAACCGCAGCCACCACTACACCTACATTGCTTTTTGGTGAATTGGGTTATAGTACCAGAAGTTCAGAATCAACTGACAGAAAAGGTTATCTTTGGATAGGTGATGATAGTGGTAATACCTCAAGAGTGGTCGGTGGAGATCATTTTGTTCAAATGTTGGATCATAACGCCGGAACACTAACTGCTAATAGTGCTTTAATAGCAGGTGCTGATGGTGTAATGAATTCGTTAAAAGTTAGTGGTGTGGAATTAACGACTAATGAACTAAAATACACAGCAAATGACTCTAAGATTACTATCACACCAGCTGTAGCCACACCTCTAAAAATTACTGATGGTACAGTTGATTATGTGAGTTTTGTCTCAACAACTGATGATGCATCAATGTCATTAGATGCTCCACTTACGGGTACTATTTCCTTCAAAGATAATGTGGCATCTGCTTTGAGTTTTAAAGAAGGCACTAATGAATATATGAAGTTTGATACTAGAGACGATGCTGAATGTGTGGTAATTTCTAAACCACTTAACATTGGATCTAATGCACTTTCGATGACGGGTGATATATCTGGTGGTAATGGTACATTTTCTACAGCAACGGGTGCTGTACTCACTCTCGTTAATGAGACTGATGGTGATGCTACGGGAAATCGTGCAACAAAATTACTTTTCACAGATAATCATAATAATGAAATGGGTAAAGTGATTGCCGATCACGATAGTGGTAACGATGATGCTAAAGGAAGATTGAGATTTTTTACTGGTTCTGGAGCGGGTAATACTGAAGAACAGGATGCTACCGAAGCATTGGAAATAAACTCAGCACAAAAGTCTATATTTAAAGGTGATGTGGATATTGGTACTGCTACTACTAACAAAGATTTAACAGTTCATGGAAATTTTTATGTGGAAGGTACAACTACAACACTTGATTCCACTACTGTTTCAGTTGCTGATAAAAATCTTGAAATAGGTTCTACACTTACTATCGCAGATTCGACCCCGACTTTTACTGGAACTGCTTGGACACCAAGTCAGAATTACACGAATGAAACACCAACATCTGGTGGATCTGCTGGTGCTTCGGGTCTTTGTGTTAATATTGCCACTCATAATGGTGCATCACCAAATATTGAATTTACCTTAGTTTCAGATGGTACTGGTTATGCTGATGGAGATAGTTTGACTTTTTCAGATCCAGCAGAGAACGGTGGTGATATTGTAATAGTACTAGAAACAACAACTGATGCTAGTGCAAGTGGTGGTGGTGTTACTTTAAAGGGTACTACGGATAAAACTATTATTTGGGATACAACCAATAATAACTGGACATTTGATACGGGTTCGGCTGATGGTGGACTAAATTTAGACGGAACCCATGCAAAAGATTTTAAAATTGCTAACGCATCTGTTTTAAATGCAACTACATTAGGTTCTGCTGTTGTAAATTCTTCACTAACAAATGTTGGTACATTAACTGCCTTAACGGTTAGTGGTATAGTAAATAATACGGATGACACCCAAGCAACCAATTCAACTACAGGTGCTTTGAAAACTGCTGGTGGTCTTGCTGTTGTTAAAAATGCACATGTCGGTGGTACACTTGATGTTACAGGTGCTTCAACATTAACAGGTGCTATAACTGCTGGTGGTGCATTAACTGTTGCTGGTGCTACAACACTTAACAGTACATTAGATGTTCCTAGTGGACTTGCTTCATTAGATGGTGGTATTAATGTTGCCGATAAATTTACAGTTGCAGATAGTGGAAATACTGTAGTCGAAGGTACATTTGATGTTACAGGTGCAGTAAATCTCAATAATGCAACCCAATCAAGCAGTTCAACTACTGGTGCATTGATTGTTGATGGTGGTGCTGGTATTGCTAAGAATGCAAATGTTGGTGGCAATCTTGCTGTTACAGGTACTTCAACATTAACGGGTAATGTGTCTACGGCTGGAACACTCGATGTTACAGGTACAGCCGCATTAGGTGCTACAACAATTACATCTGGTACTGCAACAACAATTATTGGTGCGGATATAACATTTTTTGATACGGCAGATGAAGCAAATCCTTCATTTAGTATGGGTGATAATGCAAATGATGCTTTAGTAATAACATCCGTTATGGATTCAACTGACAAAGATGCATTAAGTCATGTTAAATTTAATACTCTCAGTCAATTGGTTGATGGTGCAACCGAAAATGGAACTCAAAATGATGGTGCGTTCCAGTTTTGGGTTGACAACAAACACAAATTTGGAATTGTGGATGGTGGTATGTGTGGTTTTACAGCAAGTGGTTGTTCGTATATTTTACCAACAGACGATAATGAAACTATTGCCAGTAGATTGTCATCATCTAAACCATATCTCGACAATTTTACTATTGATGGCGGTACATGGGAGCAAGCAAGTTCGTAATATAAATAATAAATATTATTTTAAGAGGAAATTGATATGAATGAAGTACCAAATAATGAATATATCATAGACGAAAAATTAGTTAAAGAGGCGTTAGTTTCCATTGTCCAGAATAGGGCATTGGAACTAACCTCTCAAAATTTACTATTACAGGCAAATTATCAAGTCTTATTAACAGAATGTCAAAATTTTCCTTCAGTTTTAGAGGAAAATAAGACTTTAAAGAATCAAATGGAACTTTTAACCAAAAAAACATCTGAAGAAATACAACAAGCATTAGATGAAAGGACTAAATTACAAGCAACGCATGAACACGCACTTTCGGATCAAGTGGACATGATTAATAAAATTGATACATATTATAAACCAAGAATAAGAGAATTGGAAAAAGAACTTGAAAAGGCAAAAAATATGATTCCTGATAAAGTGCTTCCGAAGGATCAACCTAACAAGAAATAGGACTCATAAATGGCAACAATAATTATTCCCAAGAGGAACATTACTGATACCTCACAACCATCATCATCAGATTTACAGGTTGGTGAAATTGCAATAAATTTGATGGATGATGGAGGTGATGGTGCAATTCTCTATACCAAAACAAAGAATGGACAAATTGCCAATCTGACATCTTCGATAACTTCTGGTTCTATCAATGAAGGTACGGCAAAGTCTCTACCATTTTTTGCGGCGTGCGGAAAAACTCTTAGTACTACTGATGATACTGGTGGAAATGGTTTGTTTTGGTCAACGGGAACAGATGATTTTGGACTTAATACCAATGCACCTGATGCCGATTTAACAATTAAAGGGAGTTTTGATACATCCTTAACAGCAACTAGTTCAGGAACAAGTGTTACTACTACTACCGATCATGGTTTGATTGCTGGTGATGCTGTTAGGATGCCTACAGGAAATTCTAGTGCAAATGAAGTTTTTTCCGTTTCTTCAGTTACATCTTCAACTGTTTTTGTTGTTGATTCTACTCCTACCAATGATTTGTCTTCTAATACTACAATACATATAAATTCTGATTTTTTAAATATAAAGACAGGAGACAATGCAACTAAAGTTACCATTACAAAATCTGGTCGTTTGGGGATTGGAACTTCTTCCCCCACAAGTGAATTGCATGTTTCTGGTACGGGTGGTATAGTAATTCCTGTTGGAACTACGGCACAAAGAGGAACTGCTACACAAGGTAAGATTCGTTATAATTCAGAAAATGCATGTTTTGAAGGTTACAATGGATCAAATTGGAGAAATTTTGCAACACAACTATATGTTGATACTCAAATAACTGCACAAGATGTAGATGCAGAAGGTGATAGTGGTACAGTCGCAATCGACCTAGATTCGGAAACACTAACAATTGCTGGTGGTACATGTTTAACTAGTACTGGTTCTGGAAACACGATTACTATTGCTCACGATAATAGTGCGGTAACTGCTGGTTCTTATGGCAGTGCAACTGCAATACCAGCAATTACAGTCGATGCACAGGGTCATATCACATCACTTTCAACTAATTCCATTTCTACGAGTTTTGATATATCTGCTGATACAGGTACAACTGATACAGTTAATACTGGTGAAACATTAGATTTTTGTGGTGGTACGGGATTAACTAGTGCAGTTTCCGATAATCGAATAGATTTTTCACTCGATAATACTGCTGTAACTGCTGGAAATTATGGTAGCACTACTGCTATTCCTGTTGTTACAATTGATGCACAAGGTAGAATTACTTCTGCTAGTACTGCTTCCATTTCTGGTTATAATTGTGAAAACAACATGGATGATACAGCATCATTTTTGTGTGGTGGAACTGGTATTACGATTGTAAATGATGATGCTAATAATTGCCTTACAATTAATGCGGATGCATCACAAACACAAATTACTGCTGTAGGTACTATTGGAACTGGTGTTTGGAATGGTACAGCAATTGCAGATGGTTATATTGCTTCAGCATCCACTTGGAACGCAAAGCAAAATGCACTAACTTTTGGTATTGCTGATACAAATGCAGTTAAAATAGACCATGATTCGGTTGCTAGTGGAGATTTTGCTAAATTTACTGCGAATGGTATTGAAGGTAGGGATGCATCACAGGTTCGTTCAGATATAAATGTAGATGTTGCTGGTACAGATAACTCAACCAATGTAACACTTGCTGGTAGTTATGACTATTTAACAATTAGTGGTCAAGCAATAACTAGAAATCAAATTGACCTAACAACTGATGTTATGGGGGCATTACCGAATGCCAATTTAGCAAATAGTGCAATAACCATCAATGGTTCTTCAGTTTCTTTAGGTGGAACTAGAACATTAGTTACGGATGATATTGCTGAAGATGGTTCACCTACCAATTTGTGGCATACAACTGAAAGAGTACAGGATGTCGTTGGTGGGCAGATAGTAACTAATGGTTCACATGCTGGTATTTCTTTTGCCTACGATGATTCGGGAGATGGTGCAATAGATGCAACTGTTAATGCTACATTAGGAACACATACAACTGGCAGTTATGTCGGAACACTAACTGCTGGAACTGGATTGACTTCTACTGGTGCAACTTCTGGTGAAGGCATTATCCATT
>CEUZ01114815.1_pt1 | contig 10920 bp, 23 predicted proteins | sample 361511 | NCBI WGS metagenome assembly CEUZ01 (sample SAMEA2622822, study PRJEB7988) | marine metagenome | biome: marine biome (ENVO:00000447); feature: surface water layer (ENVO:00002042); material: "saline water (ENVO:00002010), including plankton (ENVO:xxxxxxxx)" | depth 5 m
TAGGATGCGCGGTCATGTCAGGTAAAAACACCTCGCATAGGACAAGCTTATCCTTGCGGTTGCTCTTCCAGCTACGCGGATCATCTATAATCCTTACGGGTTTAAGCACGCAATCAGAACTCTCCCCATCTGCCTGGTTTGTTGAAGACCCGTCAAACCCCCAGATGGGAGGATGCTGCCCTATCTTCAAGATCTTTGTTTTAGACCTAATCTGCGCAGTAGGCTCAGTTCCATCTATCCAAATATATTCCGCCCTATACTTTGTGGCGGGTGAGGTATCAGTATTTTTTTCCATTTCTTTTAATCAACTCCATAAAGTTTTTCTAATGAACTCTCTTTGGCCCCATCTGTGTGAAAGACAGACCCCAAAATCTCCTCGTCGTATCTTCTCCGGAGAACCTGATAAAGATCTTCTGGCAAGGGGATATAGCCAACCTCGGTGCAAAAATTCTTAACGTTAGTCAAATAGTAGATCATAAAGGCGTCCACCTCTGGACTCTTCTTAGAACTCCTATTGATATAGACAAATATAGGGCGAGACAATGGCCTATATGTACCATCTGAAATAGTCTCTAAAGATGGGGGCACCGGACCTTCTCCAGAATCTATCGGCACAGCCCTTAATATATTTTTATTTTCTTTATAAAAAGCAAAGCCAAAAAAGGCCAGTCCGTTTTTATCTCTGGAGACTCCCGAGACCAGCATGTTGTCGTCTTCGCTTGCAAAGTAATCCCCCCTGCAAGCTCCCTCCTTTCCGTTTATAGCCTTCGTAAAATAATCAAACGTTCCCGAATCAGACCCAGGAGCATAAAGCTTAATGGCAACGTCTGGCCATCCACGCCGGACATCACTCCACCTATGAACATCACTACCTGGAGACCAGATTTGAGAAAGCTCCTCCACTGTTAAATAGTCAACCCAATCATTTTGGGCGTTGACGGTGATTGAGATGCCATCAAAAGCAACGGGCAGCTCTATATAATCCACCCCTGCCTTTTTGCAGGCGGCTAATTCTTTTTCCTTAATGATCCTAGAAGCATTGTTAATATCTATCTCGCCCATGGAGAATTTCTTAAAACCTCCACCAGTGCCCGATATTCCAACCGTCAACCTTACTCCTGGGTGCTCCTTTCCAAATTCTTCCGCAACTGCTTCCGTTATTGGAAAAACCGTGCTGGATCCATCAACACTAACTGTTCCACTTAAGCCAGAACTTGTTTCCGAAGTACATCCCGCCAAAACAAATAAGACGGTCATCATAAATATTTTTTTCATTTTTCTCCAAGGGGTTACCAGACAATTGAAAGAACACCTGTAAGTATTTTCTCACCATCCACTTCACGTCCTTCGTGCAGTACAGGGTCTGATAACCAAGTTTGATTGTAGTTTAGTTTAAAAACCATATTTTCATTCAAGTACCAATTTAGGGCCAGGTCTAACTCCGTTGCGCCCGTTGCCCCAATAAATAGCGGGCCCGCGTCTGTGTCGGCATCAAAGTGCATGTCGTCCACACTGATAAACGATATCCTTGTTGCGAGCTGCAAGGCGCCCCAAGTCCCGTCATCCAGGGAAAATCGACTATTGGGCTGTAAGGCGCCAAAGGTTGCCGTCTCTCCCGTTAAGTTGTAGGCCAGGCTAATTGTATGCCCTCCCACAACTATATTGTGAGTAAAGGTTGTTGGGGTTGAGCCAAGCAAGATTTCTGTCTGAAAAGAAGACAGGTACTCATACATAAAACTAAAAGGACCAACGAAGTGTGAAACTTCCAACGAACTTCTTATGTGCCAACCATCATATTCAGCGGCGGGGTTAGTGGTTAAAAATTCTAGGCCACCCCTGGTTGATAAGGTTCCTCCGTGAATCGGACCTTCATCACCAAAGCCTATAGCAATACCTCCTCCAATCTTTAAGTTTTTGAAAAACTCCGCTCCACTCAGCGCAAGCAGTTTTAACTCAGATCGCAACATTACTTCTTTTTGACTGTCGTTATCTCCTCCGGAACTACTTCCGTCTCCGTTAAAAACCCCAAGGCCATAGCTAAACACTTCGTTGTAGACATCCCCATGCATCATGATTCCAATGTCTCTATCGGAAGTAAGGTTGTTGGTTGAGATCGACCTTTCTGCAAAGGGGACATCTCGGGAATCCTGTATTCTTTCAAATCCAATCGGGACCTTAAAATGGCCCAGGCGCAGCTTAAGAAAATCTTTTAGCTCCGCCTCCAGATAAACATCTTTTACCGATGCCCTACCGTCGTCAAATGCCCCAATAACCTTAGCCTTATATCTCTCCTGAAAAGTTGTGATTAGACCAAAGCGAGCCCTCCTTACGTTAAAGGAAGAGCTTGGCGAATTTTCAGATCCATATATTGCATCCAAATCTATCCGCCCCTTGAGATCTATAAAAAAGAGAGACTCTTGATTCTCAAAAATAAGGTCACCATCTTCAAGTGCCTCTATTCTAAGCTCTATCTTTCTCAGTCTTTTCTCGGAGGCGCCGGCCTGCGAAGCTGGAGATCCAAATACCGGACTGACCGATGTTCCGAAAAATACAACCGAACCAAGAAGCGACAACATAAAACATCTGAAACCACTCATCATAGCCTCCCTTTAAAATACATCTTTTACAACATTGGGATCAAGAAATATCAGGCCCCTTATCTAGCGCGGCTAACTTCCTCCTCAGGATATCATTTTGATGCTTCAAGTCTTCTATGCGGGAATTAGCAAGAGCTATTTCTTTCTCCGCGTAGGGCTCTACACACTTGGAAGATTCTGGCTTCACGGGCTGACGGGGGTCTTCAGGGGGACTGGCTATTGATATAACGTCTGCGACAAAGTCCTTAATGAGCCTTACTGTTTTGTTAAAGTCTCCTATTGTTTTCTCTCTAAGATTTTTTTTACAAATTATACAGCCAATTCTATTACAGTCACAAAAAATACCTTTTTTACTTCGACCAGCTTCGGTCATTTCTCCTCCATTGGACCAATTATAATTTCACCATCTATTGCCATTTGGGCAATTCTCTCAAGGTTCTTTTTCTTCTCTTTTCCACTCAACATCTGCAGGAGGTTATCACCGTCAACCTGTTCGTCGGGGACGTCATTCAATGCATCCATTAGAGCCTGCCCAAATCGTCGGGCATCAGCCTCGTAAAAGACTTGATTATTGTGCATCGTATAAGTCTCAACTATGCTTATGTCGCCCTCTCCGGTCTCGGGCTTGGAATCATACCAAAGAGAGGTTCCGGCGGGCTCCCATGTGCCTATGACCGCAGCCAACTTAAGTGCCCCATACCAATAAGAATCAGACACCCAAAAGCTATCTCTGCGGCCTTTTAGCACATAAGACATTTTACTCCTCAGACCCTCCTTCTTTGCGCAAGGAATCTTGTGGCGGATATAAGCTTGTTGATCCCGCGCCAGTTACCTGAATGCATCCACCAGGAACCATCTGCGTTATAGCCCCAACATTCTTATTCTTAAGAGCGTGGGGGCTGGTTGCATGCGAGGGAGTTGGCGGCGGCTGAGAGGCGGCATTCTCTAGCTTCACAATAAAGCTCTCAATTTCGTCTTCCACCAAAGACTTTATCCACCGAGACAACGCTATTCTGTGATTCTTGGTAGCTAGGCTGATCCTCTTCTTCTTGGCCATTTCCGCCAAATCCTTCTCTAGTTGCTTAATTGTAATCTTAGGCTTAAGCAAAAAGTTTAACCTTACATTCTTGCCCTGAAAATCCTGTAAACTCATTTTAATTAAATGTCCTTATTCTATCCCGGCCTTTCCGGCCATAAACTTGATCAAAAATTTCAAAAGAGTCCCGACAACATCAAAGACGGACTCCCAAAATGCATCGCTTACCTTTGTCCCCTGGTTCACCCCCACAGACAGGTAGTTAGCCAAGGTTGCCTCAAGAATTTTTATATTACCGCTAACATCCTTGCCTGCAAGCTGATCAAAGGTGAGCTTGGCCATTCTTTGGCAAGCCCTCTCTATTGCTTTACGATCTTTTTCCATAAGCTCGCCCCAAACATCATCGAGCTTCTCTCGTGTTTTTGCGAGGACTTTTCTGCCGAGTTCCTCTGAAACCTCGGCTATTGTAGTTAGGTCGCTACCCATTGCTCTCCCCTCAGTTCATATCAACTGAATAAATTCGACGCAACCAAGAGTCAAGCAGGGCATACCTATCTTGTTTTTCATCTTCGGTCAAAGACTCGTCGTTGGAAACATAATTTGAATACTCAGGAGCTATGGCCCCATATGTTGCCAAGTCTGCCTCTATATAAACCTTATCAATACCGCTGCATGCAAGCAAGCTCATCGCAAAGCACGCCACTAGGGTCATACTTAGCAAGTGCTTCAACATCCTACTATTCACAATCTCCTCCTACTCTGGAAAGCTTTCTATGTAATTTATCGAACACGCCTTGTTGTATCTGGTGAACCCTCTGTCTGCTAACTCCAAAGTCGCCACTCAGATCTTCTAAGGTCTTATTACCAAACCATTTATTTCCCTCTCTAACCAAATACCGCTCTCGATCATCGAGGCTGCTACTAATGGCACTCTCTAACATCTCCCACTCTTCCTTCTTTGAGGCTGCCTCCAAGGGGGTCATACCGCTTGCTTCAACCATACTACTAAAGGAAAGTCCATCCTCAAGGGGGTAATCAAGAGAGGCCGTGTTTTTCTCTTGGGCAAAGGCCTTTTCGCACTCCTCTTCTTTTCTTTGGTTATGGGTGCTGCAATACATCAAGTATCTATTACCCTTCGCATAGGCTATCATTGCATTCCTGATACTGTGATAAATATAGGTGGACAGCTTGGCTCCACGCTCCTCCTTGAAGTTTCTCAGGGCCCTTATGATTGCCATGTTGCCTTCGGAAACCAGGTCATCCCGAGAGATCCTTGGCTCCCTCTTCCACTGGTTTGCCAGCTTGTGAACCATCTTGTTGAACTTATTTAAAGCATCAATTTCGTTTTCTGTTGTCATACTCATCTCCATCCTCGTATAAGTATTTGTAGTCTGTCTCCCATTCGTCCTTCTCATATACCTCATTCCAATTAAAGGAATCAGCCTCTTCTTCTTCCAGCTCTACTTCTTCTTCCACCTTCTCTTCAGGATCTTCCTCTATAAATTCGTCTAGCTCCACATCCTCTTCGATATCATCACCTTCGTAAAAACCATTGTACCAGGCTCTAATTATTTTGGACACAAGCCCTGACCTTTGCATATCATCTAGGGTTGTATTAACAGCTCCCACAGACTTGAGCCTTCCGATCTTGATCTTCGACTCCCTTAAGCCATTGCTCCTTCTAATGTCCGACTGCCTGCCATCACCGGCTATAACCATTTTAGCAGACTTTCCTAGCCTTGTCAAGATCATTATCATTTCATTCGGTAAAATATTTTGCGCCTCGTCTACAATAACAAAAGCATTATCAAAAGTAGTACCGCGTCTATGATAAGGAGTCTCGTATGAAACAAATTTTTCAACCTTAGTATATTCTTTAGATCCAAGTATTTTATGTCCTATATCCTTAAAGGGTCTCATAAACAACTGAATTTTTTCACTATACGATCCGGGCAAGTAGCCCAAGTCCTGCCCCACTCCGACACCAGGCCTAAGTAAAACTAATTTTTGACACCACTTATCGTGGCGGGCATCGCTGAGCAGGGTCCTGAGACCCTCCAGCATTGCCAGGAATGTCTTTCCAGTTCCAGCAGGACCATCCACAATTGTGATGGCATTATTTTTTATGGACGTTAGATAGTCCAGCTGATTTTCTGTTATAGGCTTTAGCTTTGAAGTCAAGCTATTATATTCAGTCAGGGAATAGTCGCCCATGTTTCTCCCTTATTCATTTTTTATTTTTACAATTTTAGAACCCACCGACAGGCCACCTTTTTCAAGCTCGCCCCTATTAACCTCTATTACAAAGTCCGACTTAGCACTTGGCATAACGATCTTGCTGGAGTCCGCATCCAATGATGCGATCGTGTTCACCTCCATGTCTCGAAGAAACAATAAATCTATAGGGAAGTCAACGTCCTTGTTCCAAAACATATAGTATCCGGGCGTATCAAATGTAAACCATAGCCCATGCCCCTCGGGCAGGCTTGAGAAACTCTTGAGCCCGGCAATTTTCTTGCTATAGCTTAAAACCAAGTCGCACTTGATTGTAAAACCATTGTCGAACTCAACTATTATCATTCAAATAAGTCCTCATCCAAATCTTCTTCGGCTAGGCCTATGCTGGTCATGCGGACAACGTCTGTGAACAACTCATTTGCCATCTCTACAATATTGTTTCTGTCCGAAGGGTCTGATGAATTAAAAGTATTCAAATAACACGTAGAAGTAACCGCCCATATTCGTCCATACAGATTACAGACGGATCTGCTTATTTTCTTCAGTTCTTCACATATTTGATCTGCTTCGGTCGGGTCTTCGTTTTTCTTGCCGACATCTTTTGATTTTTCTTCTGACATCAGAACTCGCCCTCGTTAAAAACAGGGATGTATGAAGCCCCTAATTCCATGGTAGCACGAAAAATTGTAAGGGCTATAATCCCCGCCGCTCGACGATCCTCTCTTCTTGAATAATTGATATCTTTTTCCGTTATGTTAATGGCCGACTTCCAAGAATCTTTATAGAGGTCGGCAACGATCTTTCCAATCTCTTGAACATAAACTTTTTTTTCTTTGCTCACTTTGCCACAATCCTCTCTTCATAATACCCCCTTTTTGGGGGACAGAGGGTCATCACTGTCCTGAAAAAGGGTTGGGGCCTCCGGTTAGCCAGGCCTGTATCTGGCCATCTAAAGACTTTCCTGCCCTGCTTTCCTTTCTGTTCTTCTTGGCGGCTTCTTCCATATCCTTAAGGGTTTGCTTGGGGTCTCTCTTCTCGCCCGGCTGAAGCTTGATATCTTCAACCGGCCCATTCCTCTTTAGCCCCATGAGCTTTTCTAGGTCATCATCATACTTTCCTTTTTTGGGAGAGGTCTTCTTGGTCACCCTCTTCTTTTTCGCAGGAGCCGCCTTGCTTTTTGTAGATTTCGCCCTACTCTTCCTAACCTTCTTAGCCCCCTTCACACTATACTCAACCACAATGTCTTTTGAGCAATCAGGACACTTAAAGCTGATATTCATTTCACTCATCTCTCACCCCACAACACATTTCTTCAAAAGCTTTTCAATGTTATCACGTTTCTCTTTCAAGAACTTCTTGGCACTTCTCGTGGCCGCCTTCTTTTTATTGCGGCGGCGGACGGATGGCTTCTCAAACTCTTGGGTTCTCATATATGATTCATAGACTCCCGCATCATTAACCTTCTTCTTCAAGAGGTTTAGGGCAGACTCTAGGGCCGAATCACTCGAACCATGGGCCACAACAACCTTTAAACTCTTCTGTTCTTTTTTCATTATTTATTCCTATTTAAAACCACTCAATCTACACAGGGCCTCAACCATGCAGTCCCTGCAACTCTTACATTTCATTAATCTCTTTAAAGAGCCCTTCTTGTCAACCTGGCCTTGGCAGCCTCTGTATGTATAGGGCGGCAAGTCGTCGGCATAAAAGTGTTGACGGCACTCGTCTCTACTTAGAAGCTCATCAACAAGCTCACCATATCTGGTCTTGATATTCTGTGGCTCAATCCTATTGTGTTCCAATAATACATCTATATCTAGATCGTTGCTGTGCAAGTCCTTTGCTAACAACAAAACATCGTGGTATTCCAACCTTAGGTGAATATCACACATAAACATCGGGGGAACCATCAACATCCTCATCAGAGATCCTCTTCAAAACCCTTAGAGAAATCAATACTGTGTTCATCTAACACCTTTTGAGCCTGCAACCACCTCTTGAGGATCCTCCTAACCTCCTCCTCTTCTTTTATCCAAGAACTTGATATCTTGAGTGCGCTATCAAAATCTTTAAAAAGCTTAGCCTCATATTGCATAGCCCAAGCAGTGCATCTTTTATATGCGTCGGTCGAAGTAATCCACGCCAACGCATCGTTCCTGCATGAAATACAGACCTTTGCAAGCATATTTCCAGGAAGTGAAAATAACAGTTCACCACCAGCACCACATTTTTCGCACCCTACATTAAACACAGCCTGTCCTCCATAAAAACGGACTGTAAAGCTATTGTTAACTAAAATACAATTAGATCAAGCCCTCTTCAGCCAATTAAAGTGATTCTCCCTAATGACAGATTTAATACAGTCTGGATGAAAGAAAAAAGTATCCTCTCTGTGTTCCGAGCACTCTACCGTCTTGTCATTCTCATACATTTGAACAGTGGACAGCTTCGTTATGTTTCTAAACCTTCCCATCCTTGCAACAAAATCGGACATCGTTTCATGCTCATCCAATATTGAGTCGCCGCACGCCATGCACTGAGTATCTTTGCTGATTTTAAAATTCATCTTTTTAGCTCACTTGTAATAAACCAAAGCAACGTTAGAAGCAATGCCGAAATTAACGCGAGGTTGATCAGGGCCGTCTTAGCAACACATAATACTGTAAATAAAAACATATTTAATACTGCCCGGGATTTACTTTAGGCGGGGCACACAACCTGTAAAAATCTATGGATCAATTGTATTTGCTTTTTTAAATACAACCTCTAAATATCAACCTCATTTAAAACCCTTATTTCCTCCTCTGGGGACAAGAATGCTCCGCAGCTGTGGCAAACCATTCCGAAAGACGCAGAATCGCCACAGGCATAATCTTCCATTTCCGCTATGTATCTCTTTTTGCTCTCGGAATCATCTAGGTTCACTATAAAAGTCATCGTAGAAGGCGTGCCGAGTGCCCAGCCGCCCCAAGAGTCTTCCAACATTCTTGATTCGCATCTGCATCTCCATGGAATCCTTTCCCAGGGATCAGAGTAGGCACCAGAATCAGACACTTCTTCCAGAGAACTTTGAGGGCCAGAGCCCTGAATCTTTTCGCTGCTCTCCTTCAACTTTCGAACAATGTCTTTTGCCTGCTCTATGCTGGGAGTATCCTCACCGTCGTTAAACGTGCTTTCTAGGCTGTCACTGAGACTTTTAAACCACTCAAACCACTTTTCCCAAGCTTTCCTTGTGGCATCATCATTATTCCAGTAAGAATGCATTTTGCACCAGGGGTTTTAAACTACTCTTTTAACTCTCGGCCCTTAACTTTTGGGGCAACTTCGACAGAAGTCTCCTCCTTATTTTCTTGAAAGACCCTAGGAGCAAGCCAGGGCAACGGGGGCGTCCAATATTTAACCTTGGGGGTTCGAGCCCTATTTGTATTTTCAGACATTATTAGACCTCCTGCTTGTCTACGTAAATATTACCCTGTTATTTTCTTCCACTGTGATAGTGGGCATACTTTTTAAAATAGGGTGCATTCCAACAAACCCACTCGGCACATCTTTCGCATACAACATAATGTATGCCATCCGAAGAATCATATGTCCAATATGGAATTGAGCCAAACAATAATGCTCGGCACTTAAAGCACTTGGAGATACCAGGGCAACTTTGAAGCGAATAGTCGGCAAGATCATCCAACTCGCTCTGGGGAAGCTCTAGATTTCTCCAGCTAGAGATTTTTCTTCGCATCTTTAGAACTTCTAAAAGTCTCTCTGTACTTCCTGGCAGCGGCCAAGCATATATTGCACAACGTATAAAGAATTGATTCCCAATAAAAGAAATGCTCAGAGGCATTCTCATCTTCTATGTGATCCTTGCACAGGTCACAATGCATTTATTGCTCCATGCGCCATACGGCGACCCCTAAAACCTGCCAGCACCCACGACCTATAAGGTGGACAATATTGAAAGAGAAGCTCAGACGCCACACCGCCAACCGCATTGGGCGGGCTATTGGGACGGTCGCGGCGCAAGTAGGCGACGACCAGGTGGTCCCCCTTGCACACATTACAGTGCATTGTATTGCCGGCCATCACCGGAGTATTGCCAACAACGCCAGGAGCATCGATGGGCAAAAATGGGGTACAATCAGTTGTCATGGGAATCTTCATCGCTTCTCCCACGGAATAGGATTCCAGCCAATCTTCTTGAGATCCTTCAAGACTTCCGGGTCCTGCTCGTCCTCGACACCAGAGCAATAAAAGTCCAAGTAGTTCTCATTATTGTCTCTCAGGCCGGCAACTATTCCACCAGCAGAACGCCAGGAAACACTCCACAACTTCCTGCTTCCATCTTTCTGCCATCTCATGTTGCACAGGGTTCCATACAGCTTGACGGCATAGTCTTGCCGCGCCACCTTTGTCATTATAATTTTGTCCCTAACAATATCATGATCAAGCTTATTCATTTCTTCTTCTTTATCCTCCATGTCTCAACAACAACCTCAAAATCTATTAAAACCTGCCAACCATTTTTCATGGCAAGTATCACAAAATGTCTTAACCCACGCTCCGCTGCGTGACCGCCCCGGACTGCCGCAAGACTCACATGTAACATGTGACATTCTTTCGGCCATATCAACAATTCCTTCTACATGATCATCTCCGCCATTAAAGTAAATGCGGAGGCCTCCGAATTTTTCCTTGACCTGAACAAAGGCAACGGGCAAGTCCTTCTTGTGTCCTTGATGGGCAACAATTGCCTCGCATGCCTTGTCAAGTATGTCGTGCCAACCATCAAAGATCTCAAAGCCCCAGCACATGCACGATTGAGTAACGCCGAGGTCCTTCTCCGTAAATAGGGCCGGATACTTCTTATAAAGTTCTTCTTGTAACTCACTCCTCATTTTCGTACCCATGCGAGTAAACATTTGTAGTAAGGCCACCGCGCCGCTTAGATCTAAAAAGCCAGTCCCAATTGTCCCACAATAGATTGTTAAAAGAGCGGGATCCCGGGGGGTGCGTTCTTTTAAAAACGACGTCGGCGGGGTCCTGGTCATC
>CEUZ01081396.1_pt1 | contig 10918 bp, 8 predicted proteins | sample 361511 | NCBI WGS metagenome assembly CEUZ01 (sample SAMEA2622822, study PRJEB7988) | marine metagenome | biome: marine biome (ENVO:00000447); feature: surface water layer (ENVO:00002042); material: "saline water (ENVO:00002010), including plankton (ENVO:xxxxxxxx)" | depth 5 m
CTTAATTTAAATTCCATTTCTAGACATTGTTTTAAACTTTTATTTCTACCCTTTTCAAGCAAAAAAGATGTAGCTGCAAGACTCATTGGGCATTTTTTATTCAATATATTAAATAATTCCATATTACTAGATTGAAGTTTTTTAAAAATGTTTTTTATATCACCTTGAAAACATTCATATATTAAAGAATTATTATATAACTCGCCACTAGAATTATTTGGTTGTATTTTAAATTGTTTTATATTTCCTTTCATAACGTATTGATCAATAAAGTTTTCAGTTTGATTATATGGACAGTAATGTGTACCCAACCCTAGTTTTAAAATTTCATTTGAATTAATCACATGACCTGTTAAGGCTAAATAAATCCCAAAATTATTTTTTATTCGGGGCAAAAAATAGCTTGCACCTACATCAGGAAAAAATCCAATTGAAGTCTCAGGCATTGCAAACTTTGTTGTATCAGTTACAATTCTATAATTTCCATATAATGAAAGTCCAACACCACCTCCCATGACTACCCCATTCCATAATGATAGATAAGGTTTTTTAAAATTACTAATTTTATAATTTAATTTATACTCTGATAAAAAAAAATTTTTTCTAAGTTCTGAACTCTTTCCTTTCAAAGATAGACTTTTTACATCACCACCTGCACAAAAATGTTTTCCCTCTCCAACTAATAATACCCTTTTAATATCTTCATTTTTTTCCCACTCATCCAATTGATAAGAAAATTTTTCTGACATATCATAATTTAAAGCATTTAGAGCTTTTGGCCTATTAAGTTTAATTATGCCTGTTTCTTTTAATTGTTCAAAAATAATATCCATTTTATTTTCTATGATATTTTAATATTTTATCTGACAAACCTACTTCTTTAGCCTTGAGTCTATTTATCTCATCTCTAATTCTTGCTGCATCTTCAAATTCAAGTTTTGAAGCAAATTCATTCATTTTCTTTTCTAAATTTTTTATATGACTATCTAAATCTTTTCCTACTAATTCCTTAGCATTTTCTATTTCAACAGTTACATGATCTTGTTCAGCAGTGGTCTCAAGTATTTCTTCAATATTTTTTTTAATACTTAAAGGTGTAATATTATTTTTTTTATTAAACTCAATTTGTTTGCTTCTTCTTCGCTCAGTTTCATCTATAGCTGATCTCATACTTTTTGTCATAGTATCTGCATACATAATTACCTTACTGTCTACATTTCTTGCTGCCCTTCCTATAGTTTGAATTAAGCTAGTTTTGGAACGTAAATAACCCTCCTTATCAGCATCTAAAATAGCCATTAAAGCACATTCAGGAATATCTAATCCCTCTCTTAAAAGATTAATACCAATTAAAACATCAAATACACCTAATCTTAAATCCCTAATAATTCCAATTCTTTCAATTGTATCAATATCTGAGTGAAGATATCTTACTTTTAGCCCTTCTTCATGCATGTATTCTGTTAAATCCTCTGACATTTTTTTAGTTAGGGTTGTAATTATAACTCTATACCCTTTGGATATAGTAACTTTACATTCATCAATAAGGTTATCTATTTGATGACGAGTTTTTCTAACTTCTATTGGTGGATCTATAAGGCCAGTTGGTCTAATAACTTGTTCTACAAAAACTCCTCCAGTTTTTTCTAATTCATATTCCCCAGGGGTGGCGCTTACAAATATAGTTTGAGGCCGCATTGCGTCCCACTCTTCCCTTTTAAGAGGTCGATTATCTACACAACTTGGCAATCTAAAACCATACTGAGATAAAGTTGATTTTCTTGAAAAGTCTCCTTTATACATACCTGAAATTTGACTACATGTTATATGACTTTCATCAATAAAAAGAAGTGAATCAGTAGGAATATATTCATAAAGAGTAGGTGGGGGTTCACCAGGTTTTCTTCCTGAAAGATATCTTGAATAGTTTTCTATACCACTACAACTTCCTGTAGTTTCGATCATTTCAAGATCAAAATTTGTTCTTTCGTCTAATCTTTGTTTTTCAAGTAATTTTTTTTCTTCTTCAAAAACTTTAAGTTGAATTTTTAAATCTTCTTTTATTAATGAAATTGCTTTTTTTATGGTTGGTTTTGGTGTTACATAATGGGAATTAGAAAATATTCTTATTTTATCTAATTCATTTATTTTTTCTCCTGTTAATGGATCATTTTCTGTAATATTTTCTATTTCTTCTCCAAACATAGAAATTTTCCAAGAAAGATCTTCATAGTGAGATGGAAAAATTTCTAAAATATCTCCTTTAGCACGAAAGCTACCACGTCTAAAATCCATGTCCCTTCTTTTGTATTGAAGTTCTACTAATTTTTTTATAATTAAATCTCTATTAATATTTTGATTTTTTTCTAAGTTAAAAGACATTGAAGAATAAGCATCCACAGATCCAATACCATAGATACATGACACAGAAGCCACTATTATAGTATCTCGCCTTTCAACCAAAGAACGTGTTGCAGAATGCCTCAATCTATCAATTTGTTCATTTATAGATGATTCTTTTTCAATATATGTATCACTTCTGGGTACATAAGCTTCTGGCGTGTAATAATCATAATAACTTACAAAGTATTCTACTGCGTTATTGGGAAAGAGGCTTTTCATCTCACCATATAATTGTGCTGCTAAAGTTTTATTTGGTGCCATAATTAAAGTTGGTCTTTGAAGTTCTTCAATTACTTTTGCCATTGTAAAGGTTTTTCCTGATCCTGTGACACCTAATAAAACTTGTTCTTGTTCACCATCTTTTAGGTTTTTGACCAGTAAATTAATTGCCCCTGGCTGATCTCCGCTCGGATTATAGTCACTAACAATTTTAAATTTTTCAGGTGATTTTAAACCAAAAGAATTAGTATTTTGTAAAGATTTCATTAAGAATTAATATAGTTTTTTAAATAGTTATATTTTTTTAAAAAACATCCATTTTCTGTTATTGTTGCATTTAAAATTCTGCCATCATCTTTTTCTATTAAAAAGGGCAAAACGTGTTCAACAATTCCATCACCAAATTCAAGACTAGATTCTCTTGGAAGTTCTGAAGGCAAATTATCTACAGCCATTATTCCTATATTATTTTGAATTTCTTCAGATTCTTTCATAGTGTTTTTGTCTATATAAAAATTTGGCGAATTTATTGAAGTTGATTTAATAGTAGTTGGTACTGATCCATCTACATCACATGTTATATCGCCAATAATTTTTAATTTGCTAAGTTGATTTATTTGATTTTTTTCAAATATTTTTGGAGAAGAAGGATCCCAATAATGTGCACTTATAAAAATATCTGATATTTTTAAAAAAGGTAATGCACAGCTATGATATTCATTAGGAAAATTTATAAAATGTGACAATTCAAAATCTTTTTTTTCAGAATGCTTTACATAATCACTAGTTTCTAAATTACAAAATACAGGTATATCAAAATCAGAACTCAAATACTCATCTTTTGAAATTTTTGTAATATTTGTTTCATTCAAAAGCTCCAAAACTCCTTTTGCAACTCTTCCATCACCAGTTACAAGCAATTTAATTTTTGGAAATACTATGCTTTTTAAAATTTGTTTTATTCTTTCATAATTATTTATTTTGTACGCCCTACCAACTGACATAAATTTATTATGAGTAAGAAACAAATTAAGCGTGTTAAAACAACCAACAATACCTGCAAATTTTCCAAAACCAAGATATCTAGAACCATTATTATTTCTTATGTTTTCATAATCTATAAGTTTTATTTTTTTTTTAATTATTTCTTTTAAAAGTATTTTCTTATCCATGCCTGGAGTACCCTGTGCATTAACAAGAGTTTTTGTATTTAATTTATAAGTATGAGAAAAAAAAATATAAGTTTTACTACTTAATAAAATATTTGGCTCTATTTCTTTAACACCCAATATCACATCACATTCACTTAAATCTTCTGAAATTATGCCACCATATTTTTTATATTCATCATCTTTGTATGCCCTTAATTCAGAAGGTTGAACTATTACCTTAATATTTGGATATTTTTTTTTAATTTTTTCAACATGTAAAGGGGCCAGAGGAGATCTTGAGTCATCTATTCGAGTTTCTCTAATAATTCCAACACAATTAATTTTTGTGTTCATATATTTTTAATAATATTAATTTTATTTTGATTTAAAATTGAAAAATAGTATTTTATTTGATCAGATTTTTTTGGAGCAGCTTGTACTCCAGCCACTAATTTATTATCAAGTAATAAGTCAATAGAAGCTGAAAGAGTTAAGGAGACTAGTTTTCCCATAGCGGTATTTTCACCAGACCCCTTTTCATCTAAGAAATATGATCCGTTATAAATTTTTTTACCATTATTATTTGCTTGAAGTTTTACATATAAAACAACTCTATCTTCTTCATTTTTTCCATATTGATGCTTGTCCCATAGTTCCTGACTTTTCATAGAAATTTTATTGTCAATATCAGGTGATTTTTGATCCAGCATATTAAAAATATCAGACCAAGCCTCTTTCCAACCATCTAATCTTAGAGTACCCCTAACAAATTCTTCAATTTTCCAATTTTTATCAAAATTATATTCATTAATATACGGTGTAGAGTCTCTATTTGGATAAGCTTCATATATTTCATTATTAACAGAGTAGTTTGAAATATTTTTATAAGGAGTAACAATATTTAATTTTTCATTTTTAATAAATTTTGCATCATTATTAAGAGCTTTTATAACACCAATAGGCGACCAGCTAAATTTATATCTAAAATCATTTGGTTTAGCAGGAAAGCCTCCACAATAAGATTGATAAGATACAGAGATATTATTTAAATTTTTACTTTTAAGATCATTTACCAGTAAGTGAGAAAAAAAATGATCGATTCCAGGATCAAGTCCAACTTCATTAATAAAAGTTAAATTTTTATTTTTTACTTCTTTATCTAAATCTTTAATATCTTTTGATAAATAACTTGTTGATGCAAAATGACAGTTGTTTTCCAAACATATTTTTGCAATTTCATAATGATTTTTTACTGGAAGTTGAGAAATAATTATATCTCCTGAATTTAACTCTGAAATAATATTATTTAAATCAAATTTCTTAGCCTTAACATTTGTTTTATTAACATGAGAAATACTAGCCTCAGCCTTTTGAAGAGTTCTATTCCAAACAGTAAAATTTTCAAGATTTTCTGCTAAACGGCGAATTCCAGGTATTGATGATAATCCTGCACCTAACCAGTGAACATGTTTCATAGTATATAATTTACTTTTTTTATAAAACGTTTACTACAAATATATAACTTTCAATACGGAAAAATTATTGACGTATTTAATATTTATATTTTTATCAACAGGCTTGCTATCTGGTTTTTTAGCTGGTTTGCTTGGAGTTGGTGGTGGAATTATTATTGTTCCTGTTACTTATTTTGTTCTTATTAATTTAGGCTACCCTCAGGAAATAGTCATGCATGTTGCAGTGGCTTCATCTTTGGGTATAATCTCTCTAACTTCTTTATCATCAATTAGAACCCATTTATATTTAGGTAATACAAATATTGAAATTGTAAAAAAATGGATGACAGGAATATTAACAGGATCATTAATAGGATCTCTATTGGCCAGTAATTTGTCTGGTGAAATTTTAATTATAATTTTTATAAGCTTAGCTTTAATCATAGCTATTAATATGATCGTTCAAAACAAAACTTTTTTAATATCAAATAATTTACCAAGTTCAAAAATTATTAATTTTCTTATAAGTTCAGCAATTGGATTTTTGTCAGTTTTAATAGGAATTGGAGGTGGAAGTTTTAGTGTGCCTATACTAAATATGTTTTCTATAAAAATTCATGAAGCAGTGGGTACTTCTGCAGTTTTTGGTTTTTTAATTTCTTTCCCAGGTGCAATAGTTTTTATGATTACTGGAAGTTTTGTTGATGGGATACCAAATTATACTATAGGATATCTTAATTTTCTTATAGTTTTAACAGTGTCATTGGCTAGTGTTTTTACTGCTATAATTGGTGCACAAGTAAGCTCAAAGATTGATAAATTGATTCTTAAGCGAATTTTTGCAATTTTTTTATTGTTTACTTGTGCAAGTCTAATTATTGAACATTTTATAATATAAAAAAAATGAATTTTATTTCAAATAGAGTAAGTCGTATTAAACCTTCTATGACAGTAGGAATTAACATCAAGGCTAATGCTTTAAAAGCTGAAGGTAAAGATGTTCTAGTTTTAGCAGCAGGTGAGCCAGATTTTAATACTCCTGAAAACATTAGAAAAGCAGCTAACAAAGCTATTGAGGAAGGTCAAACAAGATATGTTCCTGGAAAAGGAACACCAGCTTTACAAAAAGCAATTCAAAATAAATTTATTAGAGACAATGATTTACATTACAATCTGGATGAAATTATGGTTGGGGTAGGGGGCAAACATATAATTTATAACGCAATGATGGCGACACTTAATATGGGAGATGAAGTTATTATACCATCACCTTATTGGGTAAGTTACCCAGATATTGTTTTGTTAGCTGAAGGCAAACCAATAATTGTTAAATGTCCAGAAAGTCAAAATTTTAAAATAACACCAGAACAATTAGAAAAGAATATTAATTCGAAAACAAAATGGCTTATGCTTAATAGCCCTAGCAATCCAACTGGAGAAGTATATTCTGAAAAAGAGTTAAAAGATTTGGCATCTATCTTATTAAAACATCCAAACATACTAATTATGTCTGATGATATTTATGAAAAAATTATTTATAAAGATGCAAAATTTTCAACTTTAGCATCTTTAGAGCCAAAATTAAAAGATCGTTGTTTAACAATGAATGGCGTTTCAAAATCATATTGTATGACAGGATGGAGACTTGGATATTGTGGAGCTAATAAAAATATTATTGCTGCAATGAATAAAATTCAATCACAAAGTAATTCTTCAACTTCTTCAATATCAATGGCAGCATCAGTAGAGGCTTTAAATGGCCCACAAGAATTTATAGCAGAACATAACATAAAGTTTCTTCAGAGAAGAGATTTAGTTGTTTCAAAACTGAATTCTATTGATGGAATTCAATGCAGAATTCCAGACGGTGCTTTTTATGTTTATCCAAGTTGTAATGGTATTATTGGTCGTAAAACTAATGAAGGAAAAGAAATTAAAACTGATGAAGATTTTATGAATTATCTATTGGATAGTGAGGGTGTTGCTGGAGTTCATGGTGAGGCATTTGGCTTGTCACCATATTTTAGATTGTCTTATGCAACAAGTGAAGAAATATTAAAAGACGCTTGTAGTCGAATTGAAAGAGCTTGTAAAAAACTTAGATAAGATCTTTATCTGCAATAATTTTTGCAATTCTAAGTAGATTTGTAGATCCAGCATTACCAAAAGGTACGCCAGCAGTAATAATTACAAAGTCATCAGGCTTTACAAGTTTTTTTTGTTTAGCAATTGTACATGCTATATTTACCATCTCTGTAGCATCTTGAGCATCTTCACTAAGACATGAATTAACACCCCAAACAAGTTGAAGTTTTCTAGCAGTGCTTTCATTAGGTGAAAGACTAATCACTTGAACTGGCGCTCTTTCTTTAGCCATTCTCATTGTTGTCTTACCACTTACAGAAAATGTTATTATTGCTTTTGCATCAGCATTGTTTGCAATTGAATAGGAAGCATTTGTTATAGCATCAGTTATATTGACTTTTGATTTTAATTTTTCAGTATTATGATCTAAATCAAAGTTATTATTATCTTGCTCTACACTTTCAATAATACTGTTCATCACACTAACTGTTTTAACTGGGTTATTGCCTATTGCTGACTCTCCTGATAACATGACAGCATCAGCTCCATCATAAATTGCATTAGCCACATCTGAGGCCTCGGCTCGTGTAGGAGAAAAATTTGTTATCATACTTTCTAGCATTTGAGTTGCGACAACTACTGGTTTTCCGAAATATCTACATCTTTTGATAATATTTTTTTGAACTATAGGAACTTTTTCAGGAGCCATTTCAACTCCTAAATCTCCTCTAGCAATCATAATTCCATCAGCAGCATCAATTATTCCATCAATATTTTTCACAGCAGAAGGTTTTTCAATTTTTGCCATAACAAAAGCTTTATTATTTATTATTTTTTTTAGTTTAATTACATCATTTGCATTTTGAACAAATGATAACGCAATCCAATCCACGTTCATTTCAATTGCTTTTTTTAAATCAGACTTGTCTTTATTAGTAATAGATTCAATCGGTAAAATTACATCCGGAATATTTACACCTTTGTTATTAGAAATTGTTCCATTATTTAAAATTTCTGTTTTTATTGAAGTTTTAGAATTTTCAATAACTTGTAATTTAATTCTACCATCATTTACTAACAGAATTGTATTTGGAGTTAAGTATTCATAAATTTCAGGATGAGGGAAATTAACACGCGTTTTATCACCTAGATCATTATTTAAATCTAAATTGATGAAATTACCTTTAATAATTTCTTCCTTGTCATTTTTAAATTGACCTATTCTTAATTTTGGTCCCTGTAAATCAGCTAAAATACATGTTGTATGATTGTATTTGTTTTCTAAATTACGAATACATTCTAGGTTTTTTCTATGGTTTTCTATGGAGTCATGCGAAAAATTAAGACGAAAAACATCACAGCCTTCTTTAAACATTTTTTCAATAATGGTTTCAGAAGAGGAAGTTGGTCCTAAAGTGGCTAAAATCTTGGCTTTTCTGTTACGTTTCATTTTTTTTAGTATATAATTACTATTACTTATATAAACTTATTTAATGAAAATATAATGAAAAATAACTTGGATAGAGAACTTTTAGCAGACGTTGCTGAAAAGCTAATAATACATCTTCAAGAGAGAAAAGATGTTCAGAATATTGATCTTATGAATTTATCAGGATTTTGTCGTAACTGTCTTTCTAAATGGTATCATAGCTCAGCAAAAGAAAGAAATATTTCTATAGAATATGAAAAAGTAAGAGAACTTATTTATGGCATGCCTTATGCTGAATGGAAAGAAAAATTTCAAAAAGAAGCAACTAAAGAACAATTAGATAAAAGAAATAATTTATAATTATAATTATCAGTAAAGATTTTCCAAATTAGTTTTATATTTTTCTTTTACTTTGAATCTTCTTACTTTCATTGAAGGAGTCATCATTTCATTCTCAATACTAAATGAATGATCTATAAGAATAAATTTCCTTACTTGCTCAATTACAGATAAGTTTTTATTAACTTTATCAACAATCTCTTTAATAAAACTGTTAAATTCTTCATCTTTTATTAATCTTGATAAATCATAATCTTTATTATTTTCTTTTGCCCAAATTTTTGATTGCTCAGTATCTGGAACTATAACTGCTACTAGATAATTTTTAAAATCTCCATAAAGCATAGATTGTGCAATTTCAGGCTCAATATCTAGTTTTGCCTCTATTCTTGATGGTGAAATATTATCCCCACCAGCATTTACTAGAATATCTTTTTTTCTATCAGTAATTTTAAGATAATCTTCTTCATCAAATTCACCGATATCTCCTGTATGAATCCAGCCATTAATTAGTGTCTTTGATGTTGCATCTGGATCATTCCAATAACCATTCATTACGTTTTCTCCACTAACTAAAATTTCTCCATCGTCAGCAATTTTTACTTTAACTCCATGAAAAAGAGGTCCAACAGTATCTAATTTTACTTTTTCTGGGGGGTTGGCAGAAACAACTGGTGCAGTTTCAGTTTGACCATATCCTTGCAATAAAGGTAATCCTAAAGCTGTCAAATAAAGACCTACTTCAAAGTTAAGAGCAGAGCCTCCTGAAATAAGAGCTTTCAATGATCCACCAAATCTTTTATTTACCTTCCTTCTAACTAATTTATCAAGAATATTGTTTGTTAAATTTTCAATAAAACTTAGTTTTTCTCCATAATATTTTTTCTTACCTAATCTTAAAGTAGCTGCAAAAAGAGATTGACTTAATTTACCTTGTTTTTTTAAACCTTGTGATATTCTTGTATGTAAAGAGTCATAAAATCTTGGAACTGCAGTCATAAAATGAGGGCTAACTTCGCCCATATTAATAACTAATTTATCAATTCCTTCAGAATAGTAAATTTGAGCACCAATACCTAAAGTAAAAAACTGTAAAGTATGTTCATATGAGTGAGATAAAGGTAACCAAGAAAGGAATTTGATTTCATCCATACCTTCTAAAAGGTTTTTTAATAATATCTGCGCACCTGTGCAGTTTGATAGCATCGCTCCATGACTAAGCATCACACCTTTTGGATTACCACCAGTTCCTGATGTATAAATAATACATGCAGTATCAGTTCTTTTGATAGATTTAATTTCCTCATCAAAAACATAGTTATCGTTTTCTTGAGTTTTAATAAGATCATTCCATTTTAATATGTTAACAGGATTACTATATGATTGACCATCATCATTAATCTTAATGACGTTTTTGCAATTTTTAGAACTCTCAACGGCAGGAAGAGCCTTAACACAAAGTTCGTGAGAAGATATAATCATACACCTTGCGCCTGAATGATTGATAACATGACTATAATCTGCAGTTGTGCTTGTAGTATAAACTGGAACAGTTATAGCACCGATTGACATTACTGCTAAATCAGCAATTTGCCATTCAGGCCTATTCTCCGACAATATTACAACTCTATCACCTTTTAAAATACCTAAATCTATAAGAGATCTTCCGATAGACTTCACTGCTAACTCAACATCTTCCCAAGATAGAGATTCAAATATATTATTATTTTTTTTCCATAAATAAGGTTTGGTCTTCATCGCTTTTGATTTTTCAAAAAACATGGAGACAACATTATTATAATTATCGAAATTGATAGACATTTGACTTTACCTCCCTA
>CEUZ01289758.1_pt1 | contig 10918 bp, 6 predicted proteins | sample 361511 | NCBI WGS metagenome assembly CEUZ01 (sample SAMEA2622822, study PRJEB7988) | marine metagenome | biome: marine biome (ENVO:00000447); feature: surface water layer (ENVO:00002042); material: "saline water (ENVO:00002010), including plankton (ENVO:xxxxxxxx)" | depth 5 m
ATATTCAGTAAAGGTTGTCTGACACATTTTATCAACATCAAATTTTTGTAGCACATTTTTTCTACCTTCAAAACCAATAGATTTCAACGAATTGTAGTCTTTTTGCATTATCATAACAATTAAATCTGTAAGCGATTTAGAGTCTTTGTTTTTAAATAAAAATCCTGTCTTGTCTTTAACTATTGTTTCTTTTGATCCCCCAATATCACTCGCAATAATTGGTACCTGCATTGCTTGCGCCTCTACCGAAACTCTTCCAAAAGCCTCTGGTTCTACTGAACAAGAGCAAACTAAATTTGAAATTCCGTAAGCTACTGGCATTTCTTCACAATGGTCAATAAATTTAATAATTTTTCCTAGTCTATACTGCTGCACTAAAACTAAAAGCTGTTTTCTGTAAACATTTCTTCCTTGGGAACTTCCCAAAATAATCGCTTCGAAAGGTGGTATATCATTTCTTTCAGATAATAATTTAATTGACTCGATGAATACTTTTTGTCCTTTCCATGATGTTAGTCTGCCAGGGAGCAAAATAATAAACTTATTCCTATCTATGCTGTTTTGTTTAGAAAATTTATCTAATTTAAGTGGAGAGACTTTTTGATAGTTAAAATAATTAGTGTTTATTCCTCTAAATACTACTAAAAGTTTTCTTTTATTTTTTAGAAAAAAATTTCCATAATTTTCATTTATATGGGAGAAAATAAAGTTTGAACCCGCAATAACAAGATCAGATCTAACCATTATTGAATTATAAAATTTTTTAATTTTATATTTGAAATTATATGTGCCGTGAAACGTTGTGACAAACTTTCTGAATGTAATTTTTGTTGCTAAGTAACATGACCAAGCAGGGGCTCTACTTCTAGCATGAACTATAGTAATATTATTAAAAATTATTATGAAAGAAATTATTATTGCATTAAGTAAAATTAGAATAGGGTTCTTTGAATGGACTGGTAATCTAATAATCTTTACCTTTTTTTTATCAACATACTTTAATAATTCTCCTCCACTAGTCACAATAAAAGACTTGCAGCCTTTTTCTGGCAGAAAGTGGGCTAGGTCATAACAACCTGTTTCTGCTCCACCATAACCTAATCTAGGTATTACTTGTAAAACTTTGATTTTTTTTTTCATTATTTTGAAATATTATAATATGTCAAATGACTTACAAAAGATCTAAATATTTTACAACAACAAGCAGAAAAAAAATTAAGTATTTGTATATCAAAAAAAATAGCCAAATTGCTGTAGTTTTTTTTCACGGCTTCATGTCAGATATGATGGGAAAAAAGCCAATTGCGCTAGAAAGATTTTGTAAGAAGAAAAAAATAAATTTCTTAAAATTTGAATATTCAGGCCATGGTAAGTCTACTGGAAGGTTTATTGATGGGAATATATCTAAATGGACAAGTGAAGCAAAACAATTAATTAAATATAAAATTGATAAAAGAAAAAGTTTAATTTTTATTGGTTCAAGTATGGGAAGTTGGATTGCTCTTAATTTATTTTTACATTTTAAAAAACAAATAAAAGGTTTTATTGGAATAGGTTCAGCGCCAAATTTCTTAGAAGAATTAATGTGGAAAAAATTTAATAAAAAAATAAAAAAAATAATATTAAAAAAAAATATTTATAATTTAGATCACGGTGGTTATATATATCCTATTACGAAACAATTAATATTTGATGGAAGAAAAAATAGAGTTTTAAGTCAAAATATTAATTTAAATATACCTGTAATTTTATTGCATGGCACTAAAGACAGATCTGTTCCTTTAAAGTTTTCAAAAAAAATTTTAAAATTTTTTAAAAAATCTAATGGAAAATTAATTAAAATTAAAAACGGAGATCACAGTTTATCTAGAAAAAGCGACTTAAAAAAAATATGTAATGAACTAAAAAATATAATTAAAAGCAAATTAATTTAACTATACAGCTTTTAAACTTTTTTGTTTTAAGGATATAGGATTTAATAATTTATTCAGCATTTCTTTAGGACAAACTTGTTGAAAATTTTTTAACTCTTGTTCGAAGTTATTCAATATATTTTTAGCGGTTAGAGATTTTGTTTCTTTAAGATGTTCATTAATTAAATTTTTTAAATAATTTTTCCAATATTCAGTTTCCGGTCTTTGCCAAACAATAGAACTTGGATTAGCAAAATTTTCAAACTCATTATTTGGGTCATAAATAAAAGCCATACCACCAGTCATTCCAGCTGCAAAATTATCTCCAATTTTTCCCAAAATAACAACATTCCCACCAGTCATATACTCACATCCATTAGAATCGCAGCCCTCAATAACTGCGTCAGCTCCAGAGTTTCGAACCGCAAATCTTTCTCCAGATTGTCCAGCAGCAAAAAGTTTTCCTGATGTGGCTCCATATAGTACTGTATTTCCAACTATTGTATTATCTTTAGTAATTAAATTACTTTTTAAAGGAGGTTTAACAACTATTGTTGCACCAGAAAGTCCTTTGCCAACATAATCGTTTGCATCACCTGAAACAATTATTTTTAAACCTTTGATAGCAAAAGCGCCAAGTGATTGTCCGGCTGATCCAAAAAGATTGATTGTTATAGAATTTTTTTCCACTTTTTCTTTATCAAATTTTTTGTAAATATAATGAGACAATCTAGTTCCAACTGCTCTATGAGTATTTTTAATATTATAATCTACTTCTATTTTATTTTTTTTATCTATAATATTTTTAATATCACTATAAATTTTTTCATCTAAAGTTGGTGGAACTTTATTAATTAAATTTGATGGACAATATCTCTTATTTTTCCCTGGATCAGCTTGAACTAATAATGGGCTTAAATCTAAATCGTCAAGGTTTGCGGAGCCTCTACTCACTTGTTTTAAAAGATCAGTTCTACCAACAATTTCGTTCAAATTTTTAAATCCTAAGCTAGCTAAAATTTCCCTAACTTCCTCAGCTATAAAAGTAAAAAGATTAACAACTTTATCCGGTGTGCCGGTAAATTTTTTTCTTAAATTTTCATCTTGCGTACACACACCTACTGGACACGTGTTAGAATGACATTGTCTAACCATTATACAACCCATGGCTATTAAAGAAGTTGTTCCAATTCCAAATTCTTCTGCGCCCATCATCGCGGCTATAACAACATCTCTACCTGTTTTAATTCCACCATCAGTTCTTAAAGTCACATTATGTCTTAGAGAATTTAAAGTTAAAATTTGATTTGCTTCTGTAAGTCCCATTTCCCATGGGATACCAACATACTTTACACTAGTTTGTGGACTGGCTCCTGTTCCTCCTGAATGTCCTGAAATTAAAATAACATCAGCTTTAGCTTTTGCTACGCCTGCAGCTATGGTTCCTACGCCAGTTGATGCTACAAGCTTAACACCAACTCTGGCTTTAGGATTTGATTGTTTTAAATCATAAATAAGCTGTGCTAGATCCTCTATAGAATAAATATCATGATGAGGTGGTGGAGAAATTAGTGTGACGCCTGGAGTAGAGTGTCTCAATTTTGCAATCTCCTTAGAGACTTTAAATCCTGGCAACTGACCTCCTTCCCCAGGTTTTGCTCCTTGAGCAATTTTTATTTCAATCTCACTACAATTATTTAAGTATTCTATAGTCACTCCAAATCTTGCTGAGGCTATTTGTTTAATTTTAGAATTAGAAGAATCACCATTTTTCATCTTTTGGTATCTCCTAGAATCCTCGCCCCCTTCACCGCTGCATGATGCTGCACCTATTCTATTCATTCCAATTGCTAAAGTTTCGTGTGCCTCAGCTGATAATGCACCATGAGACATGCTGCCGCTTCCAAACCTTTTTCTTATATTGGTAACAGATTCTACATCTTCAATTTTTATTGGTTTACCCAATTTTTTAAAATCTAAAAGATCACGTAAATTAATTATTGGTAATTCATATATTCCTTGGGCATATTTTTTATAAGTTTGGTATGAATTAGTTGAAACAGCATGTTGTAACATGTGTATTAATTGCCCTTGATACTGATGGATCTCCCCGTTTTTTCTATACTTATAAATTCCACCAATAGGAAGAATTGCAACATTTTTTTGAAAAGCTTTTTTATGTAAATCTTTTAATTTTTTTTCAATTCCAAAAATTCCTATTCCTGATATTCTTGACACCATTCCTGGAAAATATTCTGACACAAGAGCTCTGCTTAGTCCTACTGCTTCAAAATTACATCCACCTCTGTATGAACTTAAAACAGAAATACCCATCTTTGACATAATTTTTAACAACCCATTGTCTATAGATTTTATATATCTACTAACACAATCTTCAAAACTTAGTTTTCCAAACAACTTTTTTTCAAATCTTTGATTTATTGAATCAATGGCTACGTAAGGATTAATTGTAGTAGCGCCAACGCCCAGCAACACTGCAAATGAATGTGTATCTAAAGCCTCGCTGGTTTGAATATTAATTGAAACAAATCCTCTTATTCCTAAATTTGTTAATCTCGAATTAATAGCGCCAATGGCTAAAATCATTGGAATTTGTGCGTTTTTATCATCTATTAATTTATCACTTAAAACCAAGTGTTTTGTGCCTTCTCTTACAGCTATTTCAGCTTCTAATCTAAGCTCATCTAGCCTTTTTTTTAAATTTTTTTGAGTATTAAATGTACAGTTTAATACTTTTATATTTTTTTTAAAATAATCATTAAATTTTTTGAATTGTGAGTTTGATAAGATAGGACTTTCTAGAACATAAATATTTTCTTTGGTTAGGTTTTCAAAATCTAAAATATTTCCCGTATTACCAAATCTAGTTTTTAAGCTCATTACTTCATTTTCTCTCAAAGAATCAATGGGAGGGTTAGTTACTTGACTAAAATTTTGTCTAAAAAAATGCGATAAAGATCTGTATCTATCAGATAGTACTGCTGTGGGCGTATCGTCACCCATTGAACCTACAGCTTCTTTTGCATCTTCGACCATTGGATGTAAAATAATTTCCAAATCCTCAATGCTCATACCAGCCAATAATTGTCTTTGTCTTAATTTTTCACCAGAATAAATAGATTTTTCTTCTGAAATACAAATTTTTTTATCTAAATCTATAATTTGTTTACTATATTTTTTATAATCTTTAGAAATTTTATCTTTAATATTTTTACTGTCGTAAATTTTACCATGATCTAAATCTACAGCAATCGCCTGGCCTGGTCCTAACCTACCCTTAAAAATAATTTTTTCATCAGAAAAAGGAATCATTCCTGTTTCTGATCCAGCAAATAAAAGTTTATCTGATGTAATTGTATATCTAAGTGGACGCAAGCCATTTCTGTCTTGTGCGGCTATGATCCATTTTCCATCAGTAGCTGAAATAGCGGCAGGTCCATCCCAAGGTTCAATAGTACTATTTAAAAAATTAAATAGCTGCTGATGAGATTTTGAAACAGTTTTTCTTCTTTTGGACCAGGCATCCGGAATTAACATAAGTTTGGCTAAAGGGACTGATTTCCCTGATCTTATTAATAATTCAAAAACGTTGTCCAATGCGGCAGAATCTGAATTTCCAATAGCAATAACTGGCTTTAAAGAATCTATATCTTCAAACAACTTACTACTCATATCCTGTTCGTGGATTCTCATCCAATTGGTATTTCCTTTCAGAGTATTTATTTCTCCATTATGAGCTAGAGTCCTAAATGGTTGAGCCAAATCCCAACTGGGAAAAGTATTTGTAGAATATCTCTGATGAAAAATTGCAAACCTAGAAATGAATCTTTTATCCATTAAATCAGGATAAAACTCAGATAAAGCTTCGGCTAAAAACATTCCTTTGTATATTATTGATCTTGAGCTAAATGAGCATATATAAAAATCCTTTATTTTTAATTTTACTGCTTTTTTTTCTATTTTTTTTCTTACAACAAACAAATCTCTTTCAAGCCCATCACTGGTTAAATTTTCTGAGTTAGATTTAAAAATAACTTGAACAATTTCTGGTCTATTAGCTTCAGCTTTTTCTCCAAGGACACTTGTATTAACTGGAACTTGTCTCCATCTATAGATGTAATAATTTTTATTTAGTAATTCGTTTTCAACTATAGTTTTGCACTCTTCCTGCGATGCGTAATCGTTTCTAGGTAAAAAAATCATACCGACACAAATATTTCCTTTTTCGTGTTTTCTGCCTGCATTTTCAATTCTTTCTTTAAAGAAGTCTTTTGAAATTTCGATATGAATTCCCGCGCCATCACCTGTTTTGCCATCAGCATCTACTGCACCTCGGTGCCAAACAGCTTTTAAAGCTTGTATTCCAAATTCAACTACTTTTCTAGATTTTTGGTTTTCGGTTGAAGCAACAAATCCTACTCCACAAGCATCATGTTCATTTTTTTTATCGTATGCTTTTCCTTTAATTAAATTTGTTAAATTTTTTTTATAAAGTTCCATCTATGCTGCTCTAATTTTATTTTTTTTATTATTTTCTAAATATTTTAAAATTGATATAGCTGCATCTCTTCCGTCTTTTATTGCCCAAACTACTAATGATGCTCCTCTCACAATATCGCCTGCCGCAAAAACACCAGGTATGTTTGTTTCCATTGACATCAGGTTAACTTTTAAAGTTCCAAGCTTAGAAATTAAAAGATCAGGATTATTAAAAAGTTTAGGTAGATCCTCAGGGTCAAAACCAAGTGCTTTGATTGCCATGTCTGCTTTCATTTCAAAATCAGAATTCGGAATTGGTTCAGGTTTTTTTCTACCAGACGAATCGGCTTTACCAAGTTTCATTTTTTCTGCTATTACCGATGTTATTTTGTCATTCCCAATAAATTTTTTTGGATTTGCCAACCAGATAAATTCTACTCCTTCCTCTTCAGCATTAAGAACTTCTCTTGCTGAACCAGGCATATTTTCTTTGTCTCTCCTATAAAGGCACTTTACAGATTTAGCATTTTGCCTCACCGCTGTCCTTACACAATCCATTGCAGTATCCCCTCCTCCAATAACTACTATATTTTTATTTTCTGCATTAAGAATCCCATTATCAAAATCTTTAACTTTGTCCCCTAAACCTTTGCGATTTGAAGCAGTTAAAAACTGCATAGCAGGAAAAATATTTTTTAAATTATTTCCTGGCAAATTAATTTCTTTTGGCTTGTAAACACCCGTGGCAATTAAAATAGCATCATGGTTTTGTCTTAATTCGTTAAGAGATACATTTTTTCCTACTTCAATATTTTGTTTAAATTTTATACCGCTTTCCTTCAAATAATTTGTTCTTCTTTCAACTACAAATTTTTCTAGTTTAAAATTGGGTATACCGTAAATTAATAGACCACCGGGTCTATCGTACCTATCATAGACTGTAACTTGTATACCAAGTTTTCTTAATTCTTCACCGCAGGCTAGTCCAGCTGGACCAGCGCCTATAATACCTACTGAATGCTCAGTCTCTTCTTTATTTTTTATTGGCTCGATCCAACCTTTTTCCCAAGCAGTATCTGTTATATATTTTTCTACAGATCCAATAGTTACTGTTCCGTGACCTGATTGTTCGATCACACAATTTCCTTCACATAGACGATCTTGGGGACATATACGGCCACAAACTTCTGGCATATTATTTGTGCTATGTGCTAACTCACTTGCTTCTTTAAGTCTACCTTCAGCTGTTAATTTTAACCAATCCGGAATATTGTTGTGCAAAGGACAGTGAACTTGACAAAATGGAACTCCGCATTGTGAGCATCTACTAGATTGTTCCTCAGCTTTTTTGTGAATAAATTGATCATAAATTTCTTTAAAATCATCTATTCTATTATCAACTCTCCTTTTTGCTGGAGTTTGTTGATCGACTTTTACAAATTTAAGCATTTTTTCAGTCATATTTTGTTTAATTTGAAATCAGCTTTTATACCAGTATAAACAATGCTAAAACTGTTTTTAAGACAGTATAGCTGACCTATATTTTAAAAAATCAAGCAAATTTGTGATTTATATTGCATATCTGCTATGCAATAGTGGTGCTTAATGCTTTCATCTATAGAAATTTTGATACTATCAGCCGTTCAAGGAATTTCAGAATTTCTTCCAGTAAGTTCTGCCGCCCATCTTATTCTAGTTTCTGAATATTACTCATTCAACAATCAAAACTTATTAATTGATATATGCCTACACTTAGGATCGTTGTTAGCGATTATTTTTTATTTTCGAAATGATTTATTTCATATTGTTAAAAACAAAAATTTTTTAATTAAAATTATAATTGGTACAATTCCAATTATTCCTGCGGGGTATATTATTTATCAAACAGGTATAATAAGCCAATTAAGAAGTTTAGAATTTATAGGATGGATGAGTTTAATATTTGGGGTTTTTTTGTTTATAAGCGACAAGTGTAAAATATCAAAAAAAATAGATACAAGTTTCGATAATAAGTCTGCGCTTATAATTGGTATATTTCAAATATTAGCTTTAATTCCTGGAGTCAGCAGAGCTGGAATTACTATTACTTCAGGAAGATTTTTGGGTTTTGATAGATTTGATTCCGCCAAGATTTCATTTTTTTTATCAATTCCAACTTTGGCTGCTGCTAGTATTATGGGAATTTATAGTATTTATCAAGAAGGTAGTTCTGAACTAAATTTTTTGGCAATAATAGCAACAATATTTTCTTTTATATTTTCATATTTTACTATTACTATCTTTTTAAATTTTATCAAAAAATTTAGTTTAAATGTGTTTGTAATATATAGAATATTTTTGTCCTTAATAATATTAGGAATAGTTTATTTATAATTTCTTTTATAAACTGGAGCTAATTGCGACAGTAAAACTCCACACAGTATTAATACACATCCTATAATATTATTTAAACCTAAAACTTGATTTAGTATTATCCATGCAGCTATTGCAGCAATAACTCCTTCGAGGGACATGACGATAGCGGCGGGCGCCGCCGAAATATTTTTTTGACCAAAAATTTGAAGAGCAAATGCAGCTCCACCCGATAAAATACCCGCATATAAAATTTCTATGGTTTCTAATTTTATTTTTGAAAAATCTATTTCTTCAAAAATAATTACTAAAATAAAAGAAAAAACTGCGACTAATAGATTTTGAATTAACGCAATAAAAAATGGTAAATCAAATTGGTTTATGATTTTTCCTATATAAATAATATGTAGTGCCCAAAATAATGCGCCCATTAAAACTAATCCGTCACCAAATCTAATTAGAGAATTAGAAATATCACTTAAAAAATATCCACCGACCACACAAGCTACTACTGATGGCCATATTGACCAATGTAATTTTTGAGAAAATAAAAAGTAAACTATTATAGGTACCAGTGGTACATAAAAAATTGTAAAGAATGCTGAATTAGCCACGTCAGTATATAATAATGAAACTTGCTGAAAGATGCATCCCAGAAATAGAAAAATTCCAACTGGTAATATCAATTTAAAAAATTCTTTTTTTTTACTTTTAATTTCAATATTTATTTTTCTTTTTTCAAATAAAAAAACAAAAGGTGAAACAGCCAAGAAGCCAACAAAAAATCTTACACAATTAAATGTGAATGGTCCTATATGGTCCATTCCTGAATCCTGGGCGATAAATGTCGTCCCCCAAATAAATGTGCATGCAATTAAACAAATTAAAGATATTGTTTTTTTCATTATTTAGTATTTATACGGCCAATTTATAAGCAAAGTCTTTGCCAAGACTTTCTTTGAGGTGCACACAGAAACGTGCTCCTTCTACACCATCAATTACTCTGTGATCGTAAGACAGCGACAGTGGAAGCATAACTCTATTTTCATATCTATTATTGATTAAAACCTGTTTAGTTTCAGCTTTGCCAACTCCAAGTATGGCAACCTCAGGCTGATTTATAATTGGTGTAAAAAAACTTCCACCAATACTACCTAAACTGGAAATAGTAATTGAACCGCCAAAAAACTCCTTTTTGTTGATTTTTAGATCTCTGCAAAGTTTTGAAACTTTTTTTAATTCTTTGCTTAAAGCAGTAATATCTTTTTGGTCTGCATTTCTTATTTTTGGAACCATTAGTCCATGAGGAGTATCAACTGCTATTCCAATATGAAAATATTTTTTTAAAATTAAATTTTCTTTATTAGAATCCAAAGATGAGTTAAAATTTGGATAATCTTTAAGTGCTTTAATTACTGCTCTTATGATAAAAGCCAGCGGAGTTATTGAAATTTTTTCTCCGGTATATAAATCTCTTAATGATTTTCTAAATTTTTCCATTTCAGTTATATCAGCCTCATCATGTTGTGTAACATGTGGAATTTCATTCCAGGATTTTTCTAAATGTGGTCCAGCTATCTTTTTAATTCTTGTAAGTGGTTTTATATTTATTTCACCAAAATCTGAATGTTGATATTGCTCCTCTTTAATTGATGTTTGTTTTTTTATTTTTCCAGAAATCGAATCTTTAATATGTAATTTTACGTCTTCTTCAGAAATCCTTCCTTCTCGTTCAGAGCCTTGGATTCGATATATGTCTGCCCCAAACTCTCTTGCTAGCTTTCGCACCTTGGGACTTGCACTAATTATGTTTTTTTTATCTGTCATTCTTATAATTCTGTGGGAATTGGTTTATCTTTATTTATCTTATATTTTTTCATTGCTTTTTCTGCGTGCTTAGATGAAATAAGTTGTTCTTTTGCTAATGCACTTAACGCATATGCTACTATATGTTCTTTATCAATTTCAAAAAATTGTCTTAGTTTTTTTCTACTATCACTTCTTCCATAACCATCAGTGCCAAATGAATAGAATGGTTTAGAAAGGTATGGTCTAATTTGATCAGCATAAGTTCGCATATAATCTGAAGCAGCTATAATAGGTCCGTCTCTTTTGCTTAAACATTTTTGCACATATGATTTTTCTGGTTTTTC
>CEUZ01276747.1_pt1 | contig 10911 bp, 14 predicted proteins | sample 361511 | NCBI WGS metagenome assembly CEUZ01 (sample SAMEA2622822, study PRJEB7988) | marine metagenome | biome: marine biome (ENVO:00000447); feature: surface water layer (ENVO:00002042); material: "saline water (ENVO:00002010), including plankton (ENVO:xxxxxxxx)" | depth 5 m
TTTTAACTCAAAAAATATATGAAGAAATTACTTAATTGATATTTCTTTATCTAAAAAGAAAGAATTCACACAATGATCAGAGTTTGTTTTTATATTGTGCAAAAGTGTATAATCAAAATATGTGGAAGTTAGTTTTTTATAATTTTTATTTTTTTTATAAAAAAATATGTGCAAAATACAAATTTTATTTTTATAAACCCACATAGCTGAATTTTTTTCTACTTTTTTCAAAACAGGAACACCTATTGATTCAATTAATTGATAATCACTTTGACCAATAATTGAAATTGATTTTTTTGATTTTATTATTTTTTCTTGTTTGGATGTATTTTTATTAGCAGTAATTTTTTTCTGAGAACTTAACGGCTTTATTTTTTTTAATTTAGATTTTTTACTTTTATTCTGATTTTCTTCATAATTCTTTAGGATTTGGGTATCTTTTTCTTGCATATCTCGATTGTTATTTAAGATTTGGTCTTTTGAATATGAATAGTATGATGCAGCTCCGGCTCCAACAACAATTAATGCTGGCCCACACCCAGACAACAAGACAACTAAACTCACATAAAATATATGTATATTTAGCGGTTTAATTAATTTTTTTATATTCATTTTTATTTATTTTTTTATACAAATGAATCATTGATGCAGTAGAAATTAGCGGTACAAATATATTTATCAAAGGCAAAGTAAATAATATTGCAGTAATTAGGCCATGAAAATATAAATTATATTTATAATTCGCTTTTAGTCTGTGTCGTATTTTTTTTTTAAAAAACCTACTAAAAACCATTTCAAAGTATTCTCGACCAAACAAGTAAGCATTAATAAACCAATACAAAATAAAGTAAATAGGCGGAAAAAATAAAAAAGGAACAATGCATATATTTAAAATAATTTGGATTAAAACTAAATTGAAAGTAGAAGCAATATCATCAATAAATGTTGGCTCTTTCCCCTGCAAATCATTAGGATAGTATTTTACCTCAACTGCTCTGATTACATCAGAAAGAAAAATACTGTTGATTGCAATAATTACTGCGGGACCAAAAACCCAAATGCCAACAAAAAACGTAAAAAAACCACCTATTGTTATCACAAAACTCATAAATGGAAGCCCAACCCATGACCAGAAACTTCCTACACCCCAAGCAAAAAGTATTGAAATTCCTAGAAAAACTAATGCTGTCAGAACAGAGCTTTTTACAACGATCCAAATAAACTTAGGGTCTGTAATTTGTGATAAAGCCTTAAAAAAAGCAGTAATAACCATATAAATTAATTTCGATTTTTTGCATTAACTAATGTATATCGTCTACAAGAGTGATATAAACCATAAAAATCTATGTTTATTACTTTTTTAGCAAATATTAAATGAAAAATTATTTTTATGATGTTCTGACTGTAGGAAATGCAATAGTTGATATTATTAATCCTACAGAGTTTTCTTTTTTATCTAAATATTCCCTTGTTTCGGGCAGTATGAATTTAATTAGTGAAGATGAATCAAATTTGCTTTTAAAAGATGCAAATCCTAAAGATCAAATCGCTGGAGGCTCAGCCGCAAACACAGCTGTAGGAGTAGCTTCACTTGGCGGTTCAGCAAAATTTATTGGAAAAGTTAAAAACGATTCATTAGGTAAAATATTTGAAAAAAGCCTAGAAACTGCAAATGTTACTTTTGATACCTCTAAATTAATTAATGGACCAAATACTGCACATTCAATTATTTCTGTGACTCCAGATGCAGAAAGAACAATGTGTACTTATCTTGGTGCATGTCTTAATTTATCTTCAGAAGATATAAAGGAAGAGAATATTTCAAATGCAAAAATTAATTACATTGAAGGTTATTTGTTAGATTCTTTAAAAGCACATGATGTAATTAGTAAGTTAATACAATTCGCAAAACAACATAAAAAAATAACTTCGATTTCTTTGGCTGATTCTTTTTGTGTTGAAAGACATAGGAAAAAATTTATTGATTTACTTAAACAAGAAATAAATATTATTTTTGCCAACGAAAAAGAAATTAAAACTCTTTTTGAAACTGATAATCTTGAAAATGCAATTAATCTTGCTTTAAATTTTAGTGATACTGTTGTTGTTACTAGAGGGCCCAAGGGTTCAGTAGTTGCACAAAAAAATAAATTTTTTTCATTTGACGCTATTCAGGTTAAGAAAGTGATCGACAAAAATGGTGCGGGAGACTCATTTGCCGCAGGATTTTTATTTGGTGTTTCAAAAAATTTCGATTTACAAAAATGCGGGGATCTTGGAAACATTGCAGCGACTGAAATTATTACTCAATATGGAGCAAGACCTAAAAAAAAACTTTCTGAAATTTTAAACAACTATAAATTTTAAATTAAATATTGATGAGCTTCTAGATTATGAAATCAGGTTTATACACCAAACTTAGAATTTGGTCAGGAGCTGTGCTTTATATTTTTGTTTGCCTTCATTTATTTAATCATTCTTTAGGCCTTATTTCAGTTGAATCTATGGAAATTGCCCGTGTTTATTTTATAAATTTTTGGAGGCATCCTGTTGGTACTCTTCTGCTATATTCATCACTATCACTTCATTTAATTCTTGTTCTAATTAGTCTAGCTAAAAGAAAATCTTTGAAAATGCCTTTTTCGGAAGCAGTGCAAACTATATTTGCCTTAATTTTTCCTTTTGGATTAATTTTGCATATTTTGGGAACAAGAGGGGCTCATGAAATCTTTGGTTTCAACGATAATTATCCTAATGAGCTTTACACTCTCTGGGTAGAATCAATAGAACTTGGTATAGGTAATTCAATACTAATAATTCTAGTCTGGGTCCACGGTACATTGGGATTATACTTTTGGCTCAGATTCAGGCCCTGGTTTTCAAAAACCGTCGCGTGGATATTTTCTGTTATAATTGTTTTGCCTGTAATTGCTTTCTTAGGATTTGTTAATGGGGGAAGACAAATTCAATCACAGTTTGAGGCAGGAACTTATATCCCTCCAGTGATTACTAAAGAAGCAGTAGAAACAATATATGGTTATTTATATTTAGCCTGGATGATATATATAAGCTTAATTGCATTAGTTATTTTATATCGTATATTTACTTGGATATATAATAAAAGAAAAAAATTAGTTCGAGTAACCTATCCAAATGGTCGAATTATTGCAGTTGAATTAGGAACTACAGTTTTAGATGCAAGTAGAAAAGCAAGTATACCACATGCATCTGTATGCGGAGGTAAAGGTAGATGTTCAACTTGCAGAATTAGAGTTTCAGTCGGAAAAGAATTTCTCCCTAATCCTTCGATAGAAGAATCCAAAGTTTTAAAAAGAGTTAGTGCTAACAAACATATAAGGTTAGCTTGCCAACTAACTCCAACTCACGACTTGACAGTAACTCCACTATTACCACCTGATAGTTCTACAAGTTTAGCAAGAGGTCAGCCCCTATATCGTGATGGGGCTGAACAAGAAATTGCTATTCTTTTTACTGATATACGCTCATTTACTACCATTGCAGAAAAGAAATTACCTTATGATGTGGTTTTTATGCTCAATCAATATTTTCGCACCATGGGCCAGGCTATAGAAAGTTCAGGAGGACAAATTGATAAATTCATAGGTGATGGCGTAATGGCATTATTTGGTCTAGATAAAACTCCAAAAGAAGCCTGCTTTTCTGCATTGGAAGCAGCAAAATTTATGGCTGAAGGTCTAGAAGAACTCAACAATCATTTGAAAGCTGATTTAGAAGAACCCTTAATGATAAGAATAGGAATACATATAGGTAACGTTATTGTTGGAGACATGGGCTATGCACAAGCTAAATCGATAACTGCAATTGGAGATGCTGTTAATACAGCAAGTCGGTTAGAAAGCCTGAACAAAAATTTTAACTCTCAATTACTTGTAAGTAAAAAAGTTATTGATATTGCTGAAATTGATATGAAAAAATTTAAACAAGAAAACGTAAAAATACCTGGACGCACTCAACCTCTTTCAGTATGTATAATCAATAATGCTTCCTTGTTGTCTTTATAATAATTTTTTTAAATATGATTGTTATCACCTAGCAATTAGAGGTCCAAGTGAATTTCCCCCAAGAATATGCACATGAAAATGCGGAACTTCTTGATGTGAGTCAGGCCCATGATTTGCCAAAATTCTATATCCTGTTTTATCCAAGTCAAATTTTCGAGCCACAACTCCTATTGCACGAAAAAAACTTATTAATTCATTCTGAGACGCTTTTTCAGAAAAATCATCCATAGAAATATATTTTCCTTTTGGTATTAAAAGTATATGTTTTTTAGCTTGAGGATTAATATCATTAAAAGCAATAGAGAAGTCGTCTTCGTATATCAATTCACAAGGTATTTCACCTTTTAATATTTTAGAAAAAACATTGTTTTCATCGTATGACATTAAAATACCTTTTATTCATTTCTTTGTAATTTTTCAACATGTCCAGAAGTTCCTTCTCGTTTAATTAATTCTTCAAAAACCTCTTCTGGGAAAATTTTCATTTCTGCCAAAAGCACCATCAAAACAAAGATCAAATCAGCACTCTCAGAGATAGTTTGATTTCTTTTGGAGGTAACTGCTGCAACTATTGTTTCTGTGGCTTCTTCTCCAAGTTTTTCAGCAATTTTATTTAACCCTTTATTTCTCAGATATGATACATATGAAATTTTTGGGTCCGCACCTTTTTTCTCAACAATAACATTGTATATTCTCTCGATAACATCAGATTTTTTCATAATTTTACTCACTATATTCTTACGGAAACGCCTAAGGATTTCAAGTGTAGCTTAGCTTCTTTAATTGTATGCTCACCATAGTGAAAAATAGATGCTGCAAGTACACCTGTTGCATGACCTTGAAGCACTCCTTCAGCCAAATGATCCAAACTTCCGACTCCCCCAGAAGCAATTACTGGAATATTGACACTGTTAACAACATTTCTTGTTAGTTCAATATCAAAACCTTCTTTTGTTCCATCTCTATCCATAGAAGTTAAAAGTATTTCTCCAGCTCCATATTCTGCCATTCTTTCTGCCCACTCAAATACATCTTTACCAGAATTTTTTCTTCCTCCATGAGTGAAAACGTTATATTTATTTTGTTCTACATGTTTAGCATCAATAGCGACAACAATACACTGCGAACCAAACTTCTTAGCTGCTTCTTTTATAAATTCTGGATTTTCAACAGCAGCTGTATTTATTGAAACTTTATCTGCACCGGCTAAAAGAAGATTTCTAATATCTTCTATATTCCTTACACCCCCACCAACTGTTACTGGCATAAAGCATTTTTTTGTAGTATTCATAACAACTTCCAATATAGCATTTCTTTTTTCATGGCTTGCTGTTATATCAAGAAAACAAAGCTCATCTGCTCCTTGCTTATCGTATATACTTGCCTGTACAACTGGGTCTCCAACCTGTTGCAAATCAACAAAATTTTTTCCTTTAACTACCAAGCCATCTTTTATGTCAAGGCATGGAATTATTCTTGCTTTTAGCATTGGATATCAAGCACTAATATTTAATGCAATTTTTGCATCGATGCTACCATCATAAAGTGCTGTGCCAATAATAACACCTGCAACCCCTTTTTTATTATGATTCATCAAATTTTTTATATCATTAAGATTTTTTACTCCACCAGATGCAATTAAAGGAATGTTCACACTAGATGCCATATCAAAGGTTTCTTTTAGATTTATTCCAGTCATCATACCGTCTCTTGATATATCTGTAAAAATAATTGCGGCAACGCCTATATCTTCAAATTTTCTTGCTAAATCTTTATTTCTAATATCGCTTTTTTTTGACCACCCATTAATTTTTACAAAACCATTTTGTGAATCAATACCTATGGCAATCTTATTGGGAAAATTTTTACATGCTTCAAAAACAAAATCAGGTTCACTGACTGCGGCAGTTCCTAATATTGCACGATCAATCCCATTATCAAAACAATAATCAAGAGTCTGCATATCTCTTATCCCTCCACCTAGTTGAACAGATATATTAACTTCTTTACAAATAGATGATATTATCTTTTTATTGATAAGGCTGCCAGCATAAGCTCCATCAAGATCTACAACATGAAGCCAAGAAAAACCTAATGATTCAAAATTTTTAGCTTGTTGGACTGGATTTTCATTATAAACTTTTACTTTATCAAAGTTTCCACGTTTAAGACGAACACATTGGCCATTTTTTATATCAATAGCTGGATATAAAATCATAAAGATAAGTCCTTGGTATAAAAAAATCCTCTAATATATTTACCTTCGACTCTCGCATAACGTTCTTTAGTACTCCATTTTTTATATCCAGCACCTTCATACAATGCTATAGCCGCTTCTTGTGTTTCACGCACATCTAGACTTATCTGAGTAAATCCTATTTTCCGAGCTTGACGTTCAAACTCAGCCAACATATCTCGAGCTAAACCATGTCCCCGAGCCCATGGCGCAACAAAAAAACTTGTCATCACAACATTAAAACCACCAGCTTCATTATTAGAAGGAGGTTTAAGCATTTGCGCGGTACCTGCTATGACATTTTCAATTCTACCAATTAAAAGTTCCCTGTCCGGAACTAACAAAACACCTTGCCAATATCTTTCTAAAAGATCTCTTCTCGGGGATTTAACCCAATCAAAACCTAATCCAACATCAATTGCTTGAATTGTAGCATCACATAAAGTACTTATATCACCTGGTCTAAATGTTCTTATCCACTCTACCTGAGTTTCAACTGAAGTCATTTATGGCCGCCATGTTAAAAAATTTTTTATAATTTGCATTCCAGTTCCTTGGCTCTTTTCTGGGTGAAATTGTGTACCAACTATATTATCACGCGCAATTACCGCCTCTATAATCGAACTATAATTTGTGGTGGCTATAACATGATTTTTCTTTGCAGAAATAAACTTATACGAATGCACAAAATAAGCATGATCACCGTCGCGAATTCCATTTAATATAGGATGAGAGCATTTTATTTCTAAATTATTCCAACCCATATGAGGCACAGGAAAACCTGTTTGCTGCTTGATTTTTATTACGTCACCATAAATCCAACTAAAACCATTATCTTCGCCATTTTCAAAACTTTTTGAGGCAAGCAATTGCATTCCTACGCATATTCCAAAGAAAGGTATACCACATTTAAGTATATAATATTCTAAAGCTTCCATCATTCCATCAATTGATTCAACGCCATTTTTACAATCTAAAAAAGATCCAACACCAGGCAAAACTATTCCCGATGTATTTTTTAAGTCATCAACATTTCTAGATACATGTATTTCAACTGATTGATTTAATTCCTTGCTTACTTTTTCAAAAGCATTTCTAGCCGATTGCAAGTTACCAGAACCATAATCAATTATGTTAATAGTCATTTTTTATGTATTGGATCTTTCAAAATCAGGGAATTTGCAGAATGAAAAAAATCTTTCCTCAGCTTCTTTTAAGTTTCTCCCTTGAACAATCGCTACAGAAGACCAACCTTTAAAATAAATTAAAATTCTTCTAAAATCATTTACAAGAAAAGCGTAAACAAAATTAAATAAAACAAAATATAAATAGACTAAGTTATCATTGATAAAAAATATTTTAATAAATGTAATTCCACAAATCAACAACACTAAAAATAAAAAAGCTAAAGACCATAATCCTTCATAAAAGGCCCATAAAAAAGAGAAAAAAAATGCTGGCCAACAGAATCCTTCTTTAATTAATACAATTACCTCTGAAGATAATGGATTTGGATTTTCATAAACAGTAAAAATACTCATTGAATTTAGCTGCCCCCCAAGTATCCTTTTGTAGAGGGCACTTCACCTGTTTGCCTTGAATCCAAAGAAATTGCCTGTCTAAGGCATTTTGCTAATGCCTTAAAACAAGATTCAGCAATATGATGGCTATTTTGGCCATAAAGGGTTTCAATATGCAAAGTTAATGCAGCAGATTGCGCAAAAGCCTGAAACCATTCATGAAACAGTTCAGTATCCATTGAGCCAACTTTTGAATTAGGAAAAGCAACTTTCCAAATTAAATTGGGTCTGTTTGAAATATCAATAGCTGCTCTAGTTAAGGTTTCATCAAAAGGAATGTATGAATGGCCAAAACGAACAATACCGGCTCTATCCAGTAAAGCTTTGGAAATAGCTTCTCCTATTACTATACCAACATCTTCATTTGTGTGATGAAAATCAATATGAAGGTCCCCTTTAGCCTGTAAAAATATATCAATTAGAGAATGCCTGGACAGTTGCTCAATCATATGATCAAGAAAACCTATACCCGTACTAATTTCATACTGACCTGAGCCATCTAAATTAACGGTAGCCTTGATATCAGTTTCTTTTGTTTTTCTCTCAATTGTTGCTTTTCGCATCAAAACTCCTTTAGCAAAAGTCGTGAAAATACTTCGGTATACCAATAATAAGCCACAGGATCCATTCCAAGTAAAAAAACAAATAAAAAAATACCATTTTTTTATAGTTTTTTTTTACTAACCTTAGTATCAAACGTATATGAGTAGTGATATGTACTCTAGAAACCTCAAATTGGCAAAATTTTTATAAATATAGGAAAAAAATGGGTAATGAAAATCTTTGGCACGGCACAACTATTCTTTCAGTCCGTAAGAATGGAAAAGCTGTAATCACCGGTGATGGACAAGTTTCTGTAGGCAATACCATAATGAAATCAACAGCAAGAAAAGTCCGGCGTCTTGGACAAGAGAAAGTTATTGCAGGATTTGCAGGAGCTACCGCTGATGCTTTTACTTTGTTTGAAAGGCTAGAGGGAAAACTTGAAAAACATGGAGGACAACTAGAAAGAGCTTGTGTCGAATTAGCGAAAGATTGGCGTACTGATAGGTATCTTAGAAGATTAGAAGCTATGATGGCTGTAATAAATGTTAAATCAAGCCTGTTAATAACAGGCTCTGGAGATGTTTTAGAACCTGATGATGGTTTGATTGGAATAGGTTCAGGTGGAAATTATGCTTTAGCTGCAGCTCGTGCCCTTTTTGATAGAGAAGATTTAGATGCAGAACAAATTGCAAGAAAAGCAATGAAAATTGCTTCAGACATATGTGTTTTTACTAATGATGAATTAACCTTAGAAAGTATAGAAACTGATGACTGAATTTAGTCCAAGAGAAATTGTATCTGAACTTGATCGTTACATAATTGGGCAATCAGATGCGAAAAGAGCCGTTGCAATTGCTCTAAGAAACAGATGGCGCAGGCAACAAATTTCAGAAGACTTACGTGAAGAAGTAGTTCCAAAAAATATTCTTATGATTGGACCTACCGGAGTTGGAAAAACTGAAATTTCTCGAAGACTTGCCCGTCTTGCTAATGCACCATTTTTAAAAATTGAAGCTACAAAATTTACTGAAGTTGGTTATGTGGGTAGAGATGTTGAACAGATAGTACGTGATTTAGTTGAAATAAGCATAAAAATGATAAAAGACAAAAGAAGAAAAGAGGTTTCGGCTCAAGCTCAACTTGCAGCAGAAGAACGGGTTATTGATGCACTAGTTGGTGAAAATGCATCTGATAGCACTCGTCAATCATATAGACATAAATTAAGAAATGGTGACTTAGATAAAAAAGAAATTGAAATTGAACTGGACGATACAAAATCTGGGATGCCCTTATTTGAAATACCTGGAATGCCTGGAGCTCAAATGGGAATGATGAATATAAATGATATGTTAGGAAAAGCATTTAATAAAAAATCCAAGCCAAAAAAATTGACTGTTTTAGATTCATATGAAGTACTTATGGAAGAAGAAAGTGATAAACTTTTAGATGAAGACAAAATAATAAAGGAATCTATTGAATTAGTAGAACAAGAAGGCATTGTATTTATCGATGAAATTGACAAAATCACAGCAAGATCTGATCATACAGGAGCTGATGTAAGCCGAGAAGGTGTCCAAAGAGATCTTTTGCCATTAATAGAAGGCACACAGGTTGCTACTAAACATGGAACTGTGAGAACAGATTTCATATTATTTATAGCTTCTGGCGCTTTCCAATTAGCAAAACCATCCGATTTATTACCCGAATTACAAGGACGACTTCCAATAAGAGTTGAGCTAAGGGCTCTAACACAATCAGATTTTAGAAAAATACTTTCTGAGCCTGAAGCAAGTTTAATTAAACAATACACAGCTTTAATTCAAACAGAGCAGGTTATATTAAAGTTTACAGAAGAGGCTATTGATGAAATAGCAAGTGTCGCAGCAGAAGTTAATTCCACTGTGGAAAATATTGGTGCAAGACGTTTGCATACTGTTATGGAAAGGTTGCTTGACGAATTAAGCTTCACAGCAACAGATATGGATGGTGAAACCGTTATTATTGATGAGCAATATGTTAGAAAACATCTAACAGGCCTATCCAAAGATAGTGACTTATCAAAATTTATTTTATAATTTATTTTTTTTTCTGAGCAATACATACCTTGCTCCGGTTCCGCCGTGTTTAATTGAAGCAACACAATGAGTAATTATACTTCTTGAAATTTCTTTCTCATTCAACCATTTTGGAAGTGATTCTTTAAGAACACCAGTGATTTTTTTATTTTGGAGAGAATAGAAATTCTTACTTTCTCCTTTTCCTGTAATAACAAGAACACATCTTAAATTTTTTTCTATACTTGAATTAATAAATTGCTTGATTGACTCAAATGCAGTTTTTTGTGACATCCCATGCATATCAAGAGAATCTTCAATACTAATTTTTCCTTTACGTAAGCGAGAATATGTTCTTTTATCAATTCCAGAAAACTTTTTTTCATTTTCTGTAAATGATAATTCAAAGCCTGATTTTTTATTTGTAACTTTGAATTCGGACTTTTCATTTT
>CEUZ01087290.1_pt1 | contig 10905 bp, 8 predicted proteins | sample 361511 | NCBI WGS metagenome assembly CEUZ01 (sample SAMEA2622822, study PRJEB7988) | marine metagenome | biome: marine biome (ENVO:00000447); feature: surface water layer (ENVO:00002042); material: "saline water (ENVO:00002010), including plankton (ENVO:xxxxxxxx)" | depth 5 m
GATGCTTATATGGACTCTGTTCCATTAGTTTGTATTTCAGGACAAGTTCCAACGCATTTAATTGGAACCGATGCTTTTCAAGAATGCGATACAACTGGAATTACAAGACCTTGCACTAAACATAATTGGTTAGTTAAAGATATAAATGACCTATCAGAGATTATGCATAAAGCTTTTGAAGTAGCGACAACTGGAAGACCTGGTCCAGTATTAGTGGATATTCCAAAAGATATCCAATTTCAAAAGACAAAATACAAAAATTTTCGAAAAGTTAAAAAATTAAATGGTAAATCTCATGATAACTTTTCTCAAAAAAATATAGATGAACTAATTAAATTAATAAGCAAAGCAAAAAAACCAATTTTTTATACTGGTGGTGGAGTGATTAATTCTGGACCAAAAGCAAGTGAGCTTTTAAGAGAACTTGTATATGCAACTGGTTTTCCTATTACTTCAACTTTACAAGGTCTTGGCTGTTTTCCTGCTGATGATAGTCAATTTTTAGGAATGTTAGGAATGCACGGAACCTATGAAGCAAATAATGCGATGTATAGTTGTGACCTAATGATAAATGTTGGTGCAAGATTTGATGACAGAATTACTGGAAAAATTGATGAGTTCTCACCTAAATCAAAAAAAGTTCATATTGATATAGACCCATCATCTATAAATAAAAATGTAAAGGTCGACTTGCCAATAGTTGGAGATATTAAATCGGTGTTAACATCTACACTAAAAACATTAAAAAAATCAAAAAAGAATTTTTCTAAATCAAATAAACACCAAATATCTAATTGGTGGGAAAAAATTCAAAAGTGGAGAACTAAAAGATCTTTAGATTATATTGGTAGCGAAGATACAATTAAACCTCAATATGCAATTGAAAGATTATATGAACTTACTAAAGATAAAGATACGTATATCACAACAGAGGTAGGCCAACATCAGATGTGGGCTGCTCAGCACTATAAATTTAATAAACCTAATAGATGGATGACCTCTGGTGGACTTGGGACTATGGGATATGGTTTGCCTGCGGCAGTGGGTGTTCAGGTTGCTCATCCTAATAAATTGGTTGTTGATATTGCTGGTGAGGCTTCTATTTTGATGACTATGCAGGAAATGTCGACTGCAGTTCAGTATAATTTACCAATAAAGATATTTATTTTAAATAATGAATACATGGGCATGGTTAGACAATGGCAAGAATTACTTCATGACAAAAATTATTCTGAGAGTTATACAGCTGCTCTTCCTGATTTTGTTAAAATGGCTGAGGCTTATGGATGTGTTGGTATTAGAGCAAAAACACCAGAAGAATTAGATGATAAGATCATTGAAATGTTAAACACTGACAGACCTGTTATTTTTGATTGTCTTGTAGATAAGCAAGAAAATTGCTTTCCAATGATACCATCTGGAAAACCTCATAATCAAATGCTACTTGGTCCAAAAGATCAAAAAGAGAAAAAAATTACTGGAAAGGGTAGAACACTAGTTTAATGGCAAGTTCAAAATCTGCGTATAGTTCAGCTGGAAAAAAACAAAAATTTGATACACACATTATAGTGGTGTGGGTAGATAATGAGGCAGGGGTATTAGCTCGTGTTGTGGGTTTATTTTCTGGCAGGGGTTACAACATTGAGTCGTTAGCGGTCGCAGAAGTTGACCAAAAACAAAATATTTCTAGAATTACAATAGTAACTACCGGGACACCCCAAGTTATTGATCAGATTAAACTCCAGTTAAAGAAACTAGTCCCAGTCCACAAAGTAGCAGATTTTAAAAGAGAAGATAAAAATGTCATTTTTAAAGAAATGGCATTATTTAAATTTGTATCAAATAATAATAATTTAAATAAAGCTTTTAAAGCTTGTAAAAATTTTAATCCTGTAATTTTAGACAGTACAAAAAAATCAAATGTTATACAAATAACTGCTTTAAGAAGAGAAATAGATAGTATGTCTAAAAATTTAAAAAAATTTGGTTTAGTAAGTGTTTCTAGAACAGGAGCAGTTGCTATGACAAGGGGATCAGAAATATTTAAATAACTTATAAATAAAAAGGAGAAATATTATGAAAATGTTCTATGAAAAAGATACCAATGTAAATTTAATAAAAGATAAAAAAATTGCGATATTTGGATATGGAAGTCAAGGACACGCTCATGCTCTTAATTTAAGAGATAGTGGAGTTAAAGAAGTTGTTGTTGCATTAAGAGAAGGTTCCTCAAGTATTGCAAAGGCCGAGTCTAAAGGTTTGAAAGTAATGAATTTATCTGATGCAGCTGAGTGGGCAGATGTTGTAATGATTTTAACTCCAGATGAATTACAAGCATCTATTTATAAAAATCATATTGAACAAAGAGTAAAAGAAGGAACATCAATTGCTTTTGCTCATGGACTTAATGTTCATTACGATCTTATTAAAGCAAGAAAAGATTTAGATGTATTTATGGTAGCACCAAAAGGACCTGGTCATTTAGTTAGAAGTGAGTATGAGAAAGGTGGTGGAGTACCTTGTTTATTTGCCGTTCATCAAGATGGTTCTGGGAAAGCAAGAGATCTTGCAATGTCATATGCATCTGCTGTTGGTGGAGGTAGATCTGGAATAATTGAGACAACTTTTAAGGATGAGGTTGAAACAGATCTATTTGGGGAACAAACAGTCTTATGTGGTGGTTTAGTTGAATTGATAAAAAATGGATATGAAACATTAGTCGAAGCTGGATATGAACCTGAAATGGCTTACTTCGAAACAGTTCATGAAGTAAAACTTATTGTTGATTTGATTTATGAAGGTGGAATTGCAAACATGAATTATTCAATATCAAATACAGCTGAGTATGGCGAATATCAATCTGGTCCAAGAATAATTAAAAAAGAAGAAACAAAACAAAGAATGAAGGAAGTTTTGGCTGAAATTCAATCTGGTAAATTTACAAAGGAATGGATGGATGAATGTAAAAACGGTCAAAAAAACTTTCTTGCAACTAGAGCAAAACTAGCAGAGCATTCTGTAGAAAAAGTAGGAGCTGAACTAAGAGCGATGATGCCTTGGATTTCAAAAAAGAAGCTTGTTGATAGTGATAAGAAGTAGAACAATTTAAGTTTTTTTAAGTTAAAATAGGCAATTTATTTTGCAATCTGAGCGTGAGCATGTATTATAAAATGCTTAAATTTTAAGGTTTAAATTTATATGTCTGAGAAAGAAAAATTGTTTATTTTCGACACCACAATGCGCGATGGTGAGCAATCACCTGGTGCATCAATGAGTGTTGAGGAAAAAATACAAATTTCAAGAGTTTTTGATGAAATGGGAATTGATATTGTTGAAGCTGGTTTTCCAATAGCATCACCAGGAGACTTTGAAGCTGTCTCAGAAATAAGTAAAATTATGAAAAATTCTATTCCATGTGGATTATCTAGAGCATTGAAAAAAGATATTGATGCATGTCATGAATCTCTAAAATTTGCACCAAGATTTAGAATTCATACTTTCATTTCAACAAGCCCATTACATATGAAACACAAATTAGAAATGAGTAATGACCAGGTATTAGATGCAATTAAAGAAAGTGTTTCTTATGCAAGAAATTTTACGGATGATGTTGAGTGGTCATGTGAAGATGGAACAAGAACTGATATGGATTTTATGTGCAAAACAGTTGAACTGGCAATTAAATCTGGAGCTACTACAATCAATATTCCAGACACTGTTGGTTACTCTATACCTGAAGAATTTGCAAAAACTATTAAACATCTGAAAAATAATGTTCCTAATATTGATAAAGCTATTCTTTCAGCACATTGTCATAATGATTTAGGATTAGCTGTCGCCAATGCTCTTGCTGGTGTATCAGAGGGAGTAAGGCAGATAGAATGTACTATAAATGGAATAGGAGAAAGAGCAGGAAACGCAGCCTTGGAAGAAATTGTAATGGCAATTAAAACAAGGAATGATCTTATGCCTTACGAAACTGGTATAAAGACAGAATTAATTAGTCAAGCATCTAAAATAGTTTCAAATGCAACAGGTTTTCCAGTTCAATTCAATAAAGCAATTGTTGGTAAAAACGCATTTGCCCACGAATCAGGAATTCATCAAGATGGAATGTTAAAAAATAGAGAGACTTATGAGATTATGACCCCTGAGAGTGTGGGTGTGAAAAAAACTTCTTTAGTTATGGGCAAACATTCTGGTAGACATGCATTTAAAGATAAACTAAGTGACCTTGGTTATACAGATATTACAGATGATGTTATACAGGCAGCATTTGGAAAATTTAAAGTTTTAGCAGATAAAAAGAAACATATTTATGACGAGGATATTGTTGCTTTAGTAGATGATAGTCTAATTATAGATAATAAAATTAATGCAATAAGTTTAAAATCTTTAAAAGTTTTCGCTGGAACTGGAGAGCCGCAAAAAGCTGATATGACTTTAGATGTTTACGGAGAGATAAAGAAAACCACTGAGATTGGAGATGGGCCGGTTGATGCAATTTTTAAGTGCATAAAAAAACTATTTCCTCATGAAGTGAAATTATCTCTTTACCAAGTCCATGCAGTGACAGAGGGTACAGATGCTCAAGCAACCGTAAGTGTTAAAATTGAGGAAAACGATAGGACTACTGTTGGTCAATCAGCTGATACTGACACTTTAGTGGCTTCAGCAAATGCTTATTTGAATGCTTTAAACAAAATGCTTATTAAAAGGGAGAAGAAAGCTCCTTCTCAGAATATAAAACATCAAAAAGTAAAAGGAATATAAAATGGCAATGTTCAGTAATTTAAAAAAGTTATGGAGCCAAGATATGGCAATAGATTTAGGAACTGCGAATACTCTTGTAGTATTGAAGGGCAAAGGTGTAGTTCTCAACGAACCTTCTGTAGTTGCAGTTGTTGATAACAAGGGAAAAAAGTCTGTATTAGCAGTAGGAGATGAAGCTAAAACTATGCTAGGAAGAACTCCAGGAAATATTCAAGCAATTAGACCATTACGAGACGGAGTTATTGCAGATTTCGTTGTTACAGAAGAAATGATTAAACATTTTATAAAAAAAGTTCACAAAAAAACATTAGCTAATCCAAGAATTTTAATTTGTGTGCCTACCGGGTCAACCCCGGTTGAGAGAAAGGCTATTCAGGATAGTGCTTTAGCAGCGGGAGCCCGTAAAGTTAATTTAATTGAAGAACCAATAGCAGCAGCAGTAGGAGCTGGACTTCCAATTTCAGAAGCTACCGGATCCATGGTAGTTGATATAGGAGGTGGCACAACAGAGATTGCAGTTTTATCTTTAGGTGGTGTTGTATACTCAGAATCTCTGAGAGTAGCTGGAGATGCAATGGATAATGCTTTAAAAGAATATATGAGAGAAGAATATAATTTAATGATAGGAGATAGCACAGCAGAGAAAATCAAAAAAGATATTGGTACAGCTATTCCAACAAATAATAACACTTATGCAGTTAAGGGAAGAGACTTGCGATCCGGAACCCCAAAGGAAGTAAATATTTCAGAAGAAGATACTGCAGAAGCATTAAATCCAATTTTAAAAGATATTGTATCTTCAATAAAAAAAGCTTTAGAAAACACTCCACCAGAGTTATCTGCTGATTTAGTAGATATGGGTTTAACTTTAACAGGTGGAGGATCTCTTTTAAATAATATTGATAAAAGATTTTCTAAAGAGACTGGCCTACCAGTAAATGTTGCTGATGATCCTTTGTCTTGTGTTGCAATTGGAACTGGTAAAGCATTAGACCAAGAGGAAACTTTTTCATCAGTCTTATCTGAGTATTAATTAACATGTCTAAGGAAATGGGCAGAGATGACTTTGTTATATCTGCTCGTTCAGTATTTTTAAATAAAGGTAATAGACAAAAATTTTCACTTTTAACATTAATTATTATATCAGTAATAATTTTATCTTTAGAATATTTTAAAACAGGTCCAATTAATCAATTTAGATCGGTTACTAAAGATGTAGTTTTCAAAACTTCATATTTTATTTCGTTACCTTTTACCTCTGTAAAGAGAGTTTATTATAAATTTAATGATTATTTAGAGACTTATGATGAAAATGTCAGGCTAAAAAATTTAATAGCAAATATTGAGGAAAAAAGACTAGAAAATAATTTTTTAAAAGAGGAAAATTTTAGATTAAAATCTCTAATTGATGAGAAGACACTTTTCTCAGAAGATTATCACATAACAAAAATTTTATTAGATCAGGAAAGTCCATATTTAAGGTCAATATTAATTAATAAAGGGTTTAAGCATGGTATTAAATTAGGGTCAGCAGTAAGAAGTGGTTCTTACTTTATTGGAAAAATTGTTGGAGTAAATTACTTAACTTCAAGAGTTTTATTAATTAATGACCTCAACAGCAAAATACCAATAATAATTGAACCAAATGGTACTAGTGCAATTCTGACAGGGAATGGAAGTAAATTATTTGGAGATATTGAGTATCTTCCAAAAGAAAATCTAATTCAAGAAGGTCATATAGTTTATACTTCAGGTACTGATGGAATAATTTCTGCAGGAATACCCATTGGTAAAATCTCTGTTGACAATAATACTGTGTCTATAAGATTTTTTGCTGATTTTGATCAAATTCAATATGTAAAGGTTTATTTTAAAAAGTGAGCCTTTTTGCAAACAGAATCTACTCAAAATTAATTATCAGTTTACCTACTTTAATTCTATTTATAGTAGTTATAATGGATTTAAATTATAATATAATTTACAAAAATTTTGATTTTATTATCAACTTTAGTTACATAATTGTTTTTTTTTGGAGTTTAAAAAAACCAGAACATCTAGGTTATGGATTAATTTTTTTTGCAGGTATAATAAATGATGTAGTTCAGGGTTTGCCTATTGGAATATCATCATTAGAATATTTATTATTAGCTGTTATTTCAGCCTTCATTAGAAACAGAATGATTATGAATAATTTTATTTATGATTGGATATTTTTTTTGATTGGTATTTTAATTGTAGGCTCAATAAATTATACTATACTAATAACAATATTTAAAACCCCAATCGTCTATGAAAGTTTGATATTGGGCTTATTTATAACATTTTCAATTTACCCAATATTTTATAAAGTATTTACTTGGATAGATAATATGGTGTTAGTGGCAGAGAATGATAAAAAAAACAGGTAATCTAAATAAAAACAAAGTAATAAGTAGAAGACTTTTTGTTTTAGTCGCTGCAAAAATTGGAATATTGGGACTTGTATCTTCAAGATTATACAATCTACAAATTTCAGAAAAGCAAAAGTATGAAATTTTATCAGACAAAAATAGAATTAGAGAGTGGAAAACACCACCTCAGAGAGGAATAATAACAGATTATTTTAATAATATTATAGCCGACAATCAAAGAGTATATCAAGTTCACTTATCTCTTGAGGAAATATCAAATTTTAATAATGTAATTTTTAAATTAAGAAAAATTATTAATCTTGAGGAAGATCAAATAAAAAAAATTTATGATCAAAAAGAAAAATCAAAACCTTGGGATACTTTAATAGCATCTGAAAACCTATCTTGGAATGAATTCTCAAAACTAAATTTATACTTACACGAAATTGAGGGTGCCAAACCAGTTTTGTCTACTTCTAGATACTACCCTTATTCTAATGAGCTAGTACATGTTGTTGGTTATGTTGGCGATGCCACATCCAATGAAATCAAAAATAATAAAAAAATTGAGAAAAATTTTGTACCTGGTTTAAAAGTTGGAAAAACAGGTATTGAAAATTCGAAAGATCTCATTTTAATTGGTAATCATGGGATCAAACGATACGAAGTAAACGCATCAGGAAAAAAAATAAGTGAAATAAGTTACAATAAAGAAACTCAAGGTGAAAATTTAAGATCAACTATAGATATAGAAGTTCAAAAGTTAGCACAACAATTGCTAAAAAATCAAGCAGGCTCAATATGTGCTATGGACATTTATACAGGTGAAATAATTACTATGGCCTCCTCTCCAACATATGATCCAAATAAATTCACACATGGAATAAGTTCTAAAGACTGGAAAGAGATAAAAAATAATAAATTAAGACCTTTGTTAAATAAATCGTTAGCAGGCTTATACTCCCCAGGCTCAACTATAAAACCTTTGGTTGCTCTTGCGGCTTTAGAGTATGGAATTATTGACACAAAATTAAAAGTTAATTGTAAAGGGCATGATCATCCATACGAATTATATGGAGAAAGATATCATTGCTGGAAAAAAAATGGACATGGTTTAATGAGTTTAAGAAACGCAATTAAACAATCTTGTGATATCTACTTTTATGAAGTTGCAAGGCTACTTGGAGTAGATAAATTATCTATAATTGCAAAAAGGTATGGACTGGGTTCAAAAGTCCTTAAAGATTTTTTTTTAGAAGAAAAAAAAGGGATTGTACCTTCTACAAAATGGAAAAAACAAGTATTAGAACAATCCTGGTACCTAGGAGAGACTGTGATAACTGGAATAGGGCAAGGTTATATACAAACAACACCACTTCAATTATGTTTAATGACAGCTCAACTAGCTAACGGAGGTTTTAAAATAAAGCCTAATATAATTTATGACAATAAAATAGATCTAGAAGAAATAAAATCTACAATTGAAATAGAAAAAAATAAATCTGTTAGTCAAAATATTTTAAAAGACCATCAAACAAAAATTTATGGGAGACTATATAAAAACCCTTCTAATATAAAATTAGTTTTAGATGCAATGTATGGGTCAACTAATGAACAATTTGGAACCTCATTTAGATCTAGACATAAAGAAGGAAAGTATAAATTTGCGGGAAAGACTGGAACTTCTCAAGTCAAAAGAATCACTGAGCAAGATAGAGAGTTAGACTTAGACCTTGAAGAAATAGAATACAAAAACAGAGATCATGCTTTATTTATTGCTTATGCACCTTACGATAAACCCAGATATTCAATTAGTGTTTTAGTAGAACATGGAGGCTCTGGTAGTAAGGCAGCAGCTCCATTAGCAAAAAAATTGATAAAAAAAATAATAGATAGACATGAATTGAGGGAAAAAATTAGAAAAAATTCAAAAAAAATCGTATGATACTTTCAACATCATTAAACTCTACTAATTATTCATTTATTGATAAGCTAAAAGCTGTTGATTACTTTTTAATATTGATTGTAGCTGTAATAGGTTCGATTAGTGTACTCGCAATTTATTCCACAGAAAATGGAAACTTTTCATTTTATACCAAAAATCATTTGATTAGACTCTTGTTATTTTTTTTTATGTTTCTTTTATTATCATTTATAAGAGTTTCAACTTGGTATAGACATGCTTATATTTTTTATATCTTTGGATTGTTGCTTCTAATATTTGTTATTTTTTTTGGTATTTCAGCGTCAGGATCTAAAAGATGGATAAATCTTTTCATAATGAACCTGCAACCTTCAGAATTAATGAAAATTGCAATCATTGTTTGTTTCGCTAGGTATTATCATCGTATTCAAAGTACAGATATTCAGAGTTACAAATACTTATTGCAACCAATCATTCTTTTATTGATCCCATGTTATATGGTAATAACACAACCTGATTTAGGAACTGCTATTTTAATAGCTGGAAGTGGTTTAACAATTATATGGCTAGCAGGACTAAATATAAAATATTTTATATACTCAGGATTAATACTTTTAGTTTCACTACCTTTTGTAATTTCAATTTTAAAACCATATCAAAAATCAAGAATACTAACTTTTTTTAACCCAGATAGAGACCCTTTAGGTGCTGGATATCAAATAATTCAATCTAAAATAGCTATTGGTTCAGGTGGATTCCTTGGTAAAGGTTTTTTGCAAGGAACGCAAAGTTATCTTGAATTTTTGCCAGAAAAACACACCGATTTTATATTTACACTTTTCTCTGAAGAATTTGGATTCGTTGGATCAATCACATTAATCTTTCTATATGTATTGTTAATTTATAGAATAATAATGATAGGTTTAAATAGTAGAAGTTTTTTTGCAAAACTATACTGTTTTGGTTTTGCTTCAGCTTTATTTTTATATATTTTTGTTAATATTGCTATGGTTCTTGGTTTATTACCTATTGTAGGCGCTCCATTACCAATAATGTCTTATGGAGGCTCATCCATGTTATCAATTATGCTAGGTTTAAGTATCGTTATGAGTTGTAGGATTTATAGTAGAGATACTATTGTAAATTAATATATTTTTTTTTAATTTTTATTTGCCGCGATCAAATAGCATCTATTATAATTTATATCACAAACTATACCTCTTCTGTGTCAGAAAAAAACTTGAAAGTTGGTATTGTCGGAGCAGGAATACAAGGAGTCTGTAATGCTCTGTTCCTACAAAAAAAAGGTTATCAAGTAATTTTATTTGATAGAGATGAGCCAGGAAATGCAGCTTCATATGGAAATGCTGGACACTTTTCTCCTTATGCATCTGTTCCATTAAATAGACCTGATATTTTAAGTGATGTACCTTCAATGCTTTTGAGTTCAAGAGGACCATTAGCACTTAAATGGAATTATGTTTCAAAAATGATACCGTGGTTTTCAAAATTTTTACTTAACTGTACTAATGATAAAATGATGCATACAGCAAAAAATATGCATCAAATTTTAGATCAGTCACTAGTAGCATATGATGAACTATTTGAAGAAATAGATTTAGAAGGACTAGTAGAAAATAATGGAATTTTATATGTATGGAATGATAAGAATTTAAAAAGTAGAGAGTTAGAAATAAAAATTCGAGAAGATCTAGGAGTTAAGCAACAGATTGTAAACAAAAAAGAAATACATGACTTAGAGCCAAATTTAAAACCATTCTATCATGGTGGAGTTTTTTATGACTACGCAAGGCATGC
>CEUZ01149536.1_pt1 | contig 10902 bp, 13 predicted proteins | sample 361511 | NCBI WGS metagenome assembly CEUZ01 (sample SAMEA2622822, study PRJEB7988) | marine metagenome | biome: marine biome (ENVO:00000447); feature: surface water layer (ENVO:00002042); material: "saline water (ENVO:00002010), including plankton (ENVO:xxxxxxxx)" | depth 5 m
GATACGTTTAGTCGTGCTGGTAGCTGTTGCCAGATTGGAGAAAATTGTCATATATCTGCTGGCTCAGGAATTGGGGGTGTTTTGGAGCCCGCTCAAGCACTACCAACAATTATTGAGGATAATGTTTTTGTTGGAGCTATGTCTGAAGTTGTCGAGGGGGTTATTGTTGAAGAAGGAAGTGTTCTTTCAATGGGATGCTACATTGGGCAAAGTACCAAAATTATAAACAGATCAAATGGAGAGATTATAAAAGGACGTATACCACCATTTTCTGTAGTAGTGCCAGGCACGTACAAAGATCTTTATGCTGTTCATATAATTAAAACAGTCGATTCTAAAACTAGATCAAAGACATCAATTAACGATCTTTTAAGAGACTAAATATGCAAAAGATTAATGAATTACAATTAGCTAAAAAGCTAATCAAGTTTCCATCTGTTACACCAGTTGATGTAGGAGTTATGAAATTCTTAGAAAAAAATTTAAAAAAATTAGGTTTCAAAACAAAAATACTAGAATTTAGAGAAAAAGGTTTTCAACCTGTAAAAAATTTATATGCAAGATTTGGTTCTAAAAAGCCAAATTTTATGTTTGCAGGTCACGTCGATATTGTGCCTCCAGGAAATATAAAAGATTGGACAATCAATCCTTTTAGGCCTTCTATTAAAAATGGATATTTAATTGGAAGAGGTGCAAATGATATGAAAAGCTCTATTGCAGCTTTTGTTTCTGCTGTAAGCACTTTTTTATCAAAAAATGATAAATTTAATGGATCAATTAGTTTATTAATTACTGGAGATGAAGAAGGTGATGCAGTTAATGGAACAAAAAAAGTTGTTGAATATTTAAAAAAAAAGAGAGAAAAAATTAATTTCTGTTTAGTTGGTGAACCAACAAATCCAAATAAATTAGGTGAGATGATTAAAATTGGACGAAGAGGTAGTTTGACTGGTAAATTGACTATTTTTGGTTTACAGGGCCATGTCGCATATCCTCATAGAGCAAATAATCCTGCAACTATAATTGTCAAAATTTTGAAAGAATTAAAAGATATTAAATTTGATAATGGTACAAATAATTTTCAGCCTACAAACTTAGAGGTGACGAAAATAGATATAAATAATACTGCAGATAACGTTATTCCAGCGACAGCTGAAGCAATTTTTAACGTTAGGTTTAACAACAAGCATTCTTCAAAATCTATTAAAAAAAAACTTAATAAAATTTTTAATAAATTTAACAAAATACATAAATCTAATTTTAAAATTGAATACAGGGTTTCTGGTGAAGCTTTTTTAACTAAGCCTAATAAGACTACGTTTATGATACAGAATATTATAAAAAAAATTACTAAAATTAAACCAAAATTATCCACTACAGGAGGAACATCGGATTTGAGATTTATAAAAGCAATATCCCCTGGTTTAGAATTTGGTTTAGTTGGAAAAACCATGCATAAAGTGGATGAAGCAGTATCTTTAAAAGATTTAAAAAAATTGACTAAGATTTACTATAATATTTTGGATAATTATTTTAAGTGAAAAAGACAGCAATTATACCGTCAGATACATCAGAGAATCATTTAACTGGTGATGGTCATCCAGAGCAACCTAAAAGAGTTAGAGTTATTATTGATAAACTAAAAAAGAACAAAAATTTAATTTGGGATAAACCAACGACTTTTGATCATAATATTCTAAAAAAGGCACATGGTGAAGATTATATTAATATGGTTCAAAAAAGTTTTCCAAAAGAAGGAATTAAATTTTTAGATGGAGATACAATTATATCCCCTGGCAGTAAAGATGCTACAATTGACGCTGTGGGTTCAGTAATACAAGCTATAGAGGGTGTTGAACAAAAAAAATTTAATAATGCTTTTTGTCCTATACGTCCCCCAGGACATCATGCTGAGAGAGATAAAGCTATGGGGTTTTGTATATATAATAATTGTGCAGTCGGTGCGTATTATCTAATTGAAAAATTCAATTATAAAAGAATAGCAATTTGGGATCCAGATGTGCATCAGGGTAATGGTCATCAGAATATTTTTTGGGATAATAAAAATGTTTTATATTTATCAACACACCAATATCCATTTTTTCCTGGCACAGGTAGTGAAAATGAAAAAGGGAATCATAACAATATATTTAATGTACCTCTTCCTGCAGGAACTACTTCGGAACAATATCTTAATGCACTTAATAGGGTTATAAATAGATTAATTGAATTTAAACCGGAATTTCTACTTATTAGTATGGGATTTGATATGCATAAAGATGACCCATTAGCTCAATTTGAATTATCATCTGAGGATTTTTTTGAAATTACTAGAAGAATATTAAAAGCTACTCAAAAATTTACGGGAGGTAAAGTTGTATCTATTTTAGAAGGAGGATATGACTTAAATGCTCTTGCGGAAAGTGCAGATGAACATGTTAACGCACTTTTAGAATTTAGTTGATTAAAAATAAATAATTTTTATAAAAAGATATGAAACTTTATAAAGTAAAAAAATCAAACATTGATAAAAGAGGACTTTACGCTTCCAGAGATATCAAAGAAGGTAAAAGAATAATTCAATATATTGGTAACTTAATAAGTAAAAAGGAGTCTGCGGTAAATCCAAAGTTTGATAATTCAAAAGATATTTATCTATTTGATATAAATAATAAATACGATCTTGATGGGAATTTTAGTTGGAACACTGCAAGATTAATAAATCATTCTTGTGAACCTAATTGTGAAGTTGAAGGTAAAGGGAAAACAATTTGGGTAACCTCAATAAAAAACATTAAAAAAGGCGAAGAATTAACCTATGACTATGGTTTTAGTTATGATTCTGATTACAAACAATTTCCTTGTAAATGTGGTACAAAAAATTGTGTGGGCTATATTGTGCGCGAAGGATCAAGATGGAGAATAAATAGAAAGTTCAAAAAAGGCTTGAATATTAATAAATAACTTTTTCAAGAAATAATCCTTTAGCGGGTGCAGGTGGTGCACAACAACTTCTATCTTTTGAATTTAACACTTTCTTGAATTTTTCTAAATCCCACTTCTTTTCTCCTAAATACTTTAAACAACCAACCATAGATCTTACCTGTTGTTGAAGAAAAGACTGAGATTTGAAATATATAATAATTATATTCTTTTTCTTATCTACTCTTATGTTATCAATAGTTCTTATTGGACTTTTTGCAGAACAATTCGATGCTCTAAAAGTTGAAAAATCATGAGTACCGACAAGTTTCCTTGCACCTTTTTTGATTAGTTTTATATCAATCTTTTTTATGATGTGCCAAACTCTATTTTTATCAATAGACGGTGGGCTTAGTCTGTTTAATATTACATATTTATAAATTCTTTTTTTTGCCGAAAATCTAGCATGAAAATTTTTATTTTTTTTTTTAAGTGAAATTACTGAAACAAGTTTTTTGTTTAAAAAAAAATTCAAGGATTTTGTAAATCTTATTAGATTGTTTATCTGAAAATTTGTATCAAAATGTGCTGATTGTTCAGATGCGTGAACTCCACTATCGGTTCTACTTGATCCTATTAAAGTAATTTTTTCCCCTAATAGTTTTGATAATGTTTTTTGCACTATTTTTTGCACTGATCTCCCTTTTGGTTGAGTCTGCCAACCAATAAAATGCGTGCCGTCATATTCTATAAGAATGTTGTACCTATAACTCACTCAAATTAGATCCTTTTTTAATTTGTGAACCAAGAATAAATTCACTAATTTTTTGTGGTTTTTTTCCTTCTCTTTGAATTTCCAAAATTTTAATAGAACCCTTGCCGCAACTTACTTCTAAAGAATCATTAATAACTTGTCCTGGTTTTTCCTGAGTATTGCCGCTTATTGCACTAAGTACCTTAAATCTTTCTCCGTTGTATACAAACCAAGCACCTGGAAATGGATAAAGACCTTTAATCTTTCCAAGAATATTTGCAGAGCTATCTTTCCAATCTATTTTTCCTTCTGATTTATTTATCTTTTTTGCATAAGAAGCTTTAGCGTGTTCTTGCTCTTTAAAAATTGCTTTTCCCTCAAAGATTTGGTCTATATTATCTAAAATTTTTTCTGATGCTATTGCTGAAAGTTTATCTGAAATTGTATCTGTGTTATCATTCTTTAATATTTCAATTTTATAAGAATTACATAAAGGACCACTATCTAAATCTTTATTAATTTTCATTATACTTATTCCTGTTTCTTCATCTAAATTCATTAAAGCTCTTTGAATAGGAGCAGCTCCTCTATATTTTGGTAATAAAGATGCATGGATGTTGATAAATCCTTTTTTTGAGTGATTTAAATAGTCTTCTGGAATTAGTTTGCCATAGGCGACCACTATAGCGAGGTCAACATTTAATCTTTTAAAATAATCAAGTTCTTCAGAATTATTTTTTAAATTATCTGGTGTTCTAACCTCTATATTCAATGTCTCGGACATAAGATGAACTGGCGACTTTTGTGTTTTCATACCTCTTTTAGATTTTTGTGGGGGCTGAGTATATACTGTCGTTACAGGATAACCGTTTTGGTATAGAGATTTGAGAATAGGTACCGCAAATAAGGGCGTACCCATAAATATGATTTTTTTAAGCATTGATTATACGACTATTCTATCAGGATTTTTCTGTAATTTTGAAATTTTTTTAATAACTATGTCTCTTTTTAATTTAGATAAATAGTCAATTATTAATTTTCCATCTAAATGATTTATTTCATGCTGAAGACAAGTTGATAAAAGACCGTCACACTTCAAATTTTTTTTTTTTCCATCTATATCAATATATTCAACCTCACAAACTTTCGGTCTTTCAATTTCTATGAAGGTATCGGGTATTGATAAACAACCTTCCTCGTAAGTTGAAGTTTCATCGCTTACACTTTTTATAATTGGATTTATAAAGCTAAGGGGCTTCTTTTTTTCATCTTTAGTTGATAAATCTATAACTAAAATTCTTTTAAGAATGCCAACTTGAACTGCAGCAAGACCAATACCTTTAGAGTTGTACATTGTCTCAAATAAATCATTAATAAGTTTCTTTTCATTCACTCCAACTTTTTCTATAGGATTAGAAATTTTTTTAAGTGTTTCATTAGGTACTGTAATGATATCTTTAATACTCATAGGAATAATAGATAAACTAATTTTTAAACTTTTAAAGGTAGAACTTTTAACAAAATATCATTTCTAATCTTGTCCACATTAAGCTGATTTAACGCACTAATTATAAAATATAACGTCTCGGATCCTATATTTTCTAAATCATCCTGTCCTATAATTTCTGCAAGTCTCAATAAAACCAATGATAAATCATCATTGTTAATCAGATCTTGAATATCTGAGGGCATATTTGAATTTTCACTATTATAAAAATTTTCTAGACTTTTTTTTATTTGGAAACCATCAGATTTAAGAGACTCGATTAAAATTAAATCTTTAGTTGAAACATAATATTTTTTATCCTTTTTTGCTCTATTTAAAATATTATTCAAATCTTTTTCGATGTTTTTATATTCTTTGTTATTTATAAAATAATTCAATAGTTTTGATTGATGAATGATTTTATTATTAATTTTGATTTTATTCCTCTCTTGATCTAATTGACTTAAATTTTGATTATAAAAAGCTGTAAAATTAGGAGGAACATCATCTTTATCAATATCATTTAAAATATTTATTAATTCTTCATTAAAGACATTTTCCATACCTTCTTTGAGAAATGAATTTTTTAAAATTTTTACTAATTCAAGTTTTTTTTCTACTTCAGAAGTTATTAAAATTCCTTGGTACAAAAGAGCTTTAGATTCAACATTAGTTAATAACTTATGAGATTGTTTAACTGTTAAAAGCTGATTAATACTAAATTGAAATCTTTTGTATAAATTAAATAACTCTTTCTCACTATAATTTCCCTCATTTGTAGCTTTCTCGATTGTAGTAATTTTATTAAAATCATCTAAATCAACATTTTCTACATTCTCGAGTAAGTTAGAAGTAGATAAATATTTCCATATTTTTTTTTTTGTTTTATCATTAGGTTCAAATTTAAAATCTTTTGTAGTCAGATGAGATAAATGAAAATCAAGGATTGATTTTTCTGAAATTTTTATTTCAGAATTATTACTATAGCCCATAAGAATATTGAATTTTTCTTCAAAAAAAATATCTTTAAATCCTAACTCCTTTTTCAAATCAAATTGTAATTGTGCTTCATCTTTTTTATCTTGGTTGATAAGACAATAAATATTAAATTTTGAAATATAATCATCTTCAAAATTACTTTCTATTTTTGAAAATATTTCACAAGCTTTTTCTACCTCTGAGTTAGATAGATATTCATTTATATAAAATTTAATCAAATATGGATTTCTGCTGATTTTGTAATTTTTTATTAAATACTTTTCAATTAGATCTAAGTTTCCATTTTTAATAAGCCAATCGGATTTTATTTTTATAAATTCGTCTTTAGTTATATTTTTATCTGGAAAATAAGAATTTGTTAAAAATAATATATTTAGTATATTTTTTGAGTCATTGGAAAGTTCAATGCTCATTATTTTATTAAATATTCTTAATATTTCTTTTCCATCCGAGTTTGACCACATATCTATGCTTAGATCATTTTCTTCTGGGTCATACAAGCCAACTATCTTTATTTCTTTTGATAACAAGGTTTGATCCTCAAAAATAATTTCAGTTTCATTTTCATTGCTTTGGGATTTATAAATTGAATCACCTGAATCAATATTTTCATCACCATCTAAAATATTTACTTCATTTTGATTTTTATCAGTTGAATCTGTTTTCCAAATATCAACCGGTTCTGTTGGCTCAGTAGAATATAAATAATTTTGAGAAAATATTAAAAATATTAAAAAAAAGATTTTATAACTTTTATTTAATAATTTTGAAATTTTCATTAGGAATAATATTCTGAAGTTCTTTTTTTGGAGATGGAAATTCAACTTTATCTACAAGCGTAATTATTATGAAAAATAAAACAAACACAAAAAGTGTCTTTATTGAAAATCTAATTAGCTGACTTCTTTTGTCTACTCTTGTTTTTTTATAAAATTGCATTATTGTTTATTATTTTCAAATTAAGACATATTTGTGTTTTTTCAATATAGAAAATTATGAAATTAAATAAAAACCTAGTTTTATTAGGAATGATGGGATCTGGAAAATCCACAATTGGGCTTTCAATATCAAAAAAGTTAAATACAAATTTTTTCGATATTGATAAAATTATCGAGGAAGATCAAGGTATGAGAATAAGTGAAATATTTAAAAAAAAGGGGGAAAAATTTTTTCGAAATATTGAAGAAAAAACTACTTTGGGAATACTTAAATCTTCACAAAGTGTTATATCATTGGGTGGTGGAAGCTGGTTAAATGAAAAAATACGTAAGGAAATAAAATTAAATAATAATATATCATTCTGGCTTAATTGGGATACTGCAATTATTTTAAATAGAATTAAGAAAAATAATAGAAGACCTTTAATTAAAGATTTAAACGAGACACAAATACAAAAACTTATTTTAAAAAGATCAAAAGTTTATTCAAAAGCAGATTTTGAGATAAATTGTGATAAACTAACAAAAGAACAAATAATAAAAAAAATTTTGAAAATTTATGAAGGAAATTAAGCTTAAAGTAAAAACATTAGGTGGAAACTACCCAATTATTATCGGGAACGATTTAATGTTAAAGATTAAAAAATTTTTGATTAAAAGTTCACTGGAAAGTGATAAATATTTAATTGTTATCGACAGTAAAATTTCAAAATCATTTATAAATAAGATTAAAAAATCCTTAAGTTACAAACAAACTTTTTTTCTCTTATTTCAATCTAGTGAAAAAAATAAAAACCAAAAAAGCATCGATAAAATAATTAATACTTTGTTTGAAAAAAAATTTAATAGAAATGACTGTATAATTTCAGTAGGTGGTGGAATAACTGGAGATGTAGTGGGTTTTGCAGCAAGCATTTTTAAAAGAGGAATTAAGTTTGTAAACATTCCTACAACTCTTCTTGCCCAAGTGGACAGTAGTATTGGTGGCAAAGTCGGAATTAACGATAAAAAATTTGGTAAAAACCTTATTGGTTCGTTTTATCAACCAAGTCTAGTAATCACGGATACAAAGTTTTTAGAAACATTACCTAAACGGGAAGTAATTTGTGGTTATGCAGAAATTCTTAAACATTCTTTAATCGCTAATAAAAATTTATTTAAATTTTTAGATAGAAATATTGATAAAATAATAGGTCTCAAAAGCCCTTATATAGAAAAAACAATTTTTAAAAGTTGCTGTATAAAGAAAGAAGTTGTTGAAAAGGATGAAAAAGAGAAAAATTTGAGAAAAATATTAAATTTTGGACATACATTTGCACACGCATATGAATCTAGTTTAGATTATTCGAAAAAATTAAATCATGGTGAAGCAGTTCTAATAGGAATGAACAGTGCAATTAAATTTAGTTTTGCAAATAATTTAATTTCTAAGAAAAATTTTCACATAATAAATAATCATTTAAATAAAAATCAAATATCAATTGATCTTAAAAAATTTTTTTCTAAAAAAGATGTAAAAAAAATAATTAGTTATATGAAAACTGATAAAAAAAACTATTCTAACAGGATAAATTTAGTACTTTTAAAAAATATATCATCGCCTGTATATAATTTAAGTTTTGATACGAAAAGATTAAGTAATTTTTTATCTAAAGAATTAAGTTATTAATATTTGTATAGAATGAATATAATTTTTTAATTCATAGTCTAAAATACTATATACTTTTTTTGTTGATTGAATTTTACTTAATTTCTTTAGATCATTTGACTTTAATCTAATTTTTAAATGAAATTTACCTGGCTGATTACCTTTATGACCTTTATGAAGAAAAGATTTATCCTCAATCTCAATATCTTCTACTAAAATATTATTTTCAATCTTATTTTTAACAATTGAAATCAGTTGATTTATATCCATAATTATTTAAATAATTATATACTATGAAAAATATTTGTGATTGGAATAATTGTTTTGAGCAAGGTGAATATAAGGCTCCTATAGAGAAGGATAATAGCAAGAAATATAGATTATTGTGCTTAAATCATGTTAAGGAATTTAACAAAAATTGGAATTATTTTGCAGGTATGAGCGATGACCAAATTTATGACTTTTTAAAATCTGATATGACGTGGCATAAGCCAACTCAAAGTTTTAGCTCCTCTGATAACTTCTTTAAAGTATTGTGGAATAATGCTTTAAAAGATGAATTAAACAATTCTGAATTTAAGCGGCAATTTGATCATATGGGTAAATTTAAATTCGATCAAAATGACATAAAAGCATTCGGAATTCTTGGTGTTTCAGTTGGTTTAAAGTGGGACAAAATACAGAATAAGTTCAAAACACTTGTCAAAAAATTTCACCCTGATATTAATCTTGGTAATAAAAAATACGAAGAAAAGCTGAAACTTATAACTTTAGCTTATACACAGTTAAAAAATACTTATAGGAAAAAAATTGACACCTAACGTAGATATTAAACCCGATATTAAGTTGTCCATAAATCAAACTTTTGGAATTGATTCTGATATGCAAGTTGAGGCTTTTTCAAAAAAAAGCGAGTATGTGCCGGAAATTGATAAAAATTATAAATTTGATCGTGATACAACTTTAGCAATTTTGTCAGGATTTGCTTTTAACAAAAAGTGTTTAATTTCAGGTTATCATGGAACTGGAAAATCAACTCATATTGAGCAAGTTGCAGCGAGGTTAAATTGGCCATGCATCAGAGTTAATCTTGATAGTCATATAAGTAGAATAGATCTAATAGGTAAAGATGCAATTGTAATTAAAGATGGTAAACAAGTCACTGAATTCAAAGAGGGAATTTTACCTTGGTCTATTCAAAATCCTATTGCATTAGTTTTTGATGAATACGACGCGGGAAGACCTGATGTTATGTTTGTTATTCAACGAGTTCTAGAGGCTGAAGGAAATTTCACATTATTAGATAAAAATAAAGTTATTAAACCAAATAAATATTTCAGACTTTTCGCTACTTCTAACACTGTAGGTTTAGGTGATACAACTGGACTTTATCACGGAACTCAGCAGATAAATCAAGGACAAATGGATAGATGGAATATAGTCACGACTTTAAATTACTTGAGCCTTGATAAAGAAATGGAGATTATATTAGCAAAAAATAAAAATTTAAATAATTCCAAAGGAAAAGAAAAAGTTTCTAACATGATTAAAGTAGCCTCTTTAACAAGAAAAGGGTTTATGGCTGGAGATATTTCAACCGTTATGAGCCCAAGAACTGTTTTACATTGGGCTGAAAACGCAGAAATTTTTAAAAATATTGGTTATGCATTTAGAGTGACTTTTTTGAATAAATGCGATGAATCGGAAAAAAATATTATTGCTGAATACTATCAAAGATGTTTTGGGGATGAATTACCAGAGTCAATGATTAATATTCAGATCTAGATGAAAAACAAAGAAGATAATTTTAAAGAAAAATTCAGACAAGCTCTTATATCGACCGCAAAAGTGATATCTGATGATTACAAATTGGATATTGACTCAAAAAAAAAAAATTTAAGCTCTAAATCGTTTGATTTTTTTGAATTAGATAACTTAAATAATAGAGATGATTTCATAAAATTTAGAGCCGAGTCCGACTCTTCAGCATTAAAAAGGAAGTTTTCAGACGATGATATTTATAAATTAAATATGCCTAAAAATAATTCTAGAAGACAACTATATGATATTTCAGAAAAAATTAGATATGAACTTTTAGGAACAAAAATGCTGAAAGGAATTTCAAAAAATCTTAGGGAAAATTATTCTCTTAAAC
>CEUZ01059180.1_pt1 | contig 10900 bp, 7 predicted proteins | sample 361511 | NCBI WGS metagenome assembly CEUZ01 (sample SAMEA2622822, study PRJEB7988) | marine metagenome | biome: marine biome (ENVO:00000447); feature: surface water layer (ENVO:00002042); material: "saline water (ENVO:00002010), including plankton (ENVO:xxxxxxxx)" | depth 5 m
CTAGCTTTAGCCAGTTCATAATTCCCGGCTGCACCTCTGGCAACTGCAATAAATCCGTCTAAGCCCGCAGTTTTAAGTTGACCATTCATACACACGTCAAACCAGAAAGCTTTTCCAGTAAGTGTTGGCGTAAGTCCACCAATTTCAACCTCTAGGGCTTTACCCTGATTAGGCCATGGGGGAATAGTCACTGGAACTACAGTAACGTACTTAACTCCTCCTGTAAATTGGCAAACCTCGCTTCCCTCCAACAGTGCAGGAAAGTTCTCCAATTCGCTCAAAAAAGCATAGGTATGCAGGGAGCCCCAGCCACCTTCCATTCGATCAAACTCAACAAACCCATCCTCAGACGGGGACAAACCAACAGAGAACAGGCCACGGAAACCCTTCTCCTGAAACTGCAACGACATCACTTCCAACTGCGGTTCCATGAACTCCCTAACAACCGCAGCGTTAGGAAATACCAGCGTCAGTCCACCCAAGGTGTCCGGCCCCATTCCACCGGGCCACGCCCCCATGTCCGCAACAAGCAGATGCGGCGACTGCACCTTGCTCCCATCGAACCAACCGCCGATCCGCAGCGCGCTGAGCGGTTTCTCGGAACCTTCCAGCCCCCCGTAGATGTTGCCGTCACCCGGCTCAAGTCCCAACTTCTCCAACGGCACATCCGTAATCAGAGTCACCTGACCCTCGCGGACTTGTTCACCGATAAGGTCCAGAGTTTCCCGACGAATCTCTCCTTTAGATCCTCGGATGACTTGGTCCAGACTGCCGCCCCATGCTTTTTCAAACCGATGCTTCCAGACAATTAGATTTGTCTGCTCGCCGCTCAGGTTAAGTCGATGCGCTAGCGGCATCAAACCATGACGATGAGAGATTAGTAGGTATTCCACTTTTTATTTAGTACCCTTTTAGTTGGTCAAGAATGTTTGGAGGAGGTCCAGAGATTTGCCCCCATTCACCAGTGTTTGCGTTTCTAAAATTACCTAGTTCGATATTCATTAAATTAGAAAGATCTTCATCGGTAATACGTCCAAGATTAAACTTTTCTCCTCTTTTATCTTTCCCTTTTGCGATGTTCCCGCTCTTGTTCCACTTTTTACCTTCTTTAAAAGTCATGCCTGAATTGATAAGCTGATCAAGTCTAGAGTCTTTAACCTGAGCATTTAATTTGTTTGTTTCTAGCTCATTCAAAAGATTCGTTAACAACTCAGAATCTTTGGCAAGTTCAAACTCTCTAATTGGCATATGTGGATCTACTGCGGTTTGCGGCTTAACTGATTGCTTATCTGAAGACTTAATCGGTTCATCCGGCGTACTACGCCCATGTCCCCATCTACCAAACCAGGGACCCATCAAAGGCGCATCAATTTGAAAAGGTTCAGCCACTAAAGATCAACTCCACCCATAGATTCAATCCCAGGATAAACTTCACTCTGCAAATTACTTCCACGATGAGAAGCTTCTCTTGGACCCATACGTCGCCGCTTCTTCTTTCTCAACAGCCCATTCACATCATTCAGCAGATTATTCAACATGTCCATCCGGGCATCGTTGGGAGTTTCCCCATCCAATTCCATCAGCTTAAAAACCGGACGGTCGTCCTGCTCTACCATTTCCTCCTGGGGAAGCGGCTGAAGATCCCCGTCAACAGGAACCTCGGGCTCATCGGGAACCTCCAACATAAGAAGGAACTTCTTCATAGAGGAGAGCCACTTTACAAACTCTTCTGCTTCAAAAGGTGCGGCCATTTTACTGCCTTTATACGGACTTAATTAACTTGTTACGTTCACGAATTAGTTCATTAAAAGATTTAGGCGGCTGACTAACCTGTGAGAAATCATTCCCCGGAATCAATTCCGGTATAGTTTCCCGTACTTCATTCTCATTAATATAATCTGTCTGGAAGTTTTCATTCCAGTAATCGATTTTGTCGTCCTCTTCTCTCCAACTTTCGTACCCTCTTTTTGTGTACGCAGCAGTTCCGGTGAGGAAATTTACCGAACTTTTTGTCGCTTTAAAGAGTGGCTGTCGTTCTGTCATACTAACAAGGACATGGGGCTTTCCGCTAATGATGGCTTGAGCAACATCCATCATGTCAGTAATTGATGGACCTAACAACAATTCTTTTAAGCGTCCAAAAAAAGAAGCACTTACAATATCAGTTGCTACTCCCCAACCTCCAACAGCAAGGAAGTTTTGATAAAGTTGTGCCATACCATTATCAGGATCTCGCTCTTTTTGATAAACGAAACTTCTAAAATCCTTAACAAATTCTCCAGCTACAGGATAGACCGATGCTAGATAAGCTAAAGGTTTATAATTACCGTTGTAAGCTTCCCTGAAAATTTGATCCGACAAAAATCGAGTCTGCCCAAGGGCATAATTCTTAAACTGAAAAACCATCTGACCTACCGGATGATTCCACCAGATAGGTCTTCGGGTAGCACCCGGAGTGAACTGGGATTTCTGGGCTCCATTGACTACGGCTTTTTTAGCCATGTCTGAAATAAACTTAGAGGGTGTATCAGGATCATAGTTGGGACTCCTTAGAACACCGTCAAATTTAACAACGGCTTCATCTAGGTTGATTCCTAAATCAGCCATTCTCCTTTTAGCCTCTAAGTATTTCCTGCCTGTAAGTTTTCCCGCATGCGCCTTAAACAAAGTCTCCATCATCGTATATTGCGCCGCATGCCCTGCAATCAAACGATTTTGTTTTTCCGTCCATGTAAATCCGGTATGTCTCAACATACGATCTGCGAAAATATCCGCCCACGTAGCCATTTTATCCAAAACTTTTGAACCGGCATCTTCCGCAAACTGAGCTTCTGCCGCACTTGCCCGTCCTAGACCTGAATAAACACTATCCTGAAGTGCCAAAGCAGTCATAATCTGCTGACTATCTAGACGCCTTGCGGTTGCGAACAAACCGGAAACGGTATTCTTAAATCCAAACATCATCATAGTGTTTACACTCTGACTTAAATTTGGAATCACAGCCAACGTCAACTTTGAGGCAATCTCAGAATTAACAAAAAGCTGAGACATTCTCTTAGTTGTAGCATCGTGGATTGTACGATCAAAAACAGCATCTACTATAGTGTTAGTAATTTGAGGATTGGCACCTTCTTTCATTGCAGCTTGCTTGATACCAGCGATTACTTTATCGGTATTTCTTCCAGCGGACATCATGCCAAAGCGGGAAGCATACGCATATCGTCTATTGGCACCAACCAAATACATATAGTTGGCTTGCCAGGGATCAGAAATAAAGGGGAGCGGATTATCTCCGCTAAGATTTTCAAGTAGGGTGCCTTTTATTTTTCTGTTGTTATCAACAGAACCATAACGATTAAACCCTTTACCAATTTCTCTATTAATAAACTCGGCATAATCTGAGTCCATACTTACTGCGAGCTTTTTTAATCGAGCGTCTCCCAATTCGCGCAGAACTTTAGGCACGTAGAAACTGGTGCCGTTCTGCATCAGTTCGTCAAGCCCCATAATTTTACCACCACCCAATTGCTGAAGTGGTTTATAGATTTCTTTTAGAAATTTTTCCAGTTTTGTAAATTGATCTAAAACTGCCTTATGACTTTCTTCACTTTTAATGCCACGCTTAGTCAAAAGATCCTTAACTGCCTGTTCACCGTGAAGACTTTCTCTTGCATTGAAAAGTTCAGCCCAGAGTTTTTGATTGTCTTTAGTAAGTCCAAGACGACCTCTGGCCTGTCTTCCAGTTTTACTTACACCTATATTTGCCGCCTTTCCCATGGCAACTTGAATTTCAGTAAGTTTACTTTGGATATAAGACCGACCTACAAGATGATCTGCCTCTGCGGATTTCCATCCACGAATAACATTGGACAGAATAACGCCCATTTTTCCTTCATAACTTTCGGGCGTAATGGCAATTTTAGTGAGTATATTTCTGAGCCATCCAGTAACTGCGTTGAAATCTTTCGGTGTTCCTCGGCTGTACAAAATTGAACTATCAGTATGGGTTACAAGAGTTTTGTACAATTGTCTAAGATTAGATTTGATTGCAATTGCTTCTCTACGTAGTTTTCCAGTCTCAGCAACAAGTCTTTCAACTTCCGCATGAAACTCGCTTCGTTGGTGAATCCCAGGAAACTTTTCCTGCGCCTTTTTCCAAATTGCCCTATCTCTAATACCCTTAGCTAGATTTATAGCAGGGCTCGGAACATCCAGCAGTCCTTCGGTAATTTCCATATACCTTCGGAATTGGTCATCTTTCCCGGCAGAAGTTCCACGTATAAATTGACTTACACCAGAATCAGATGCGGCAATTGCAATATCTTTTTCGACTTCCGGTCGGATTTTGCCTTTGTCAGATATCCAGTTTTTGGATCCTTTTTTACCTGCAAATGAGATATCATGTAGATGATCATTTCCTTGAACTACAATTTTAGTACCACTCTTAAACTGGTAGGTTGTAAAATCACCTTCTCGTTTTACGGTTCCCCAACCTAGTTTTACAGTTTCACCCTCTTTATATTTGTACCCAACTTTGCCAGTAAGTCCTTCAATATTTTCTAGTTGCCTATCTATACCTAAAACATTATCAATTTTGGTTTTAATACTTGCAAGTGATGCCTTTTCAGGCTCAGCTACTTTTTCATATAGTAGCTTTGCTGCGGCTAGAAATCTGGGATCTTTTTTAAGTTCGCTTTCTGCAAAGTCTCCGCCAGTATGGAGGGCTTTTCCTATGCCCAATAGTGCTCCACCAAAAGTTCCTGAAATTGCAGTAGTCAACAATGCTGCTTTAGTTGCTTCGTCTATATCGTATTCCCTGGAAAATTCATGGGCACCCATAAAGGCACCCTCGCCAATGGCACCTCCTGCAATTTCCATTGCACGGACTGCACCGGGAACTTTGAAATTTATACCGGGAATATATTTACCTTTAAGTTCATTGTAAAATTTATCATATTGCTGAACAAATTTTAGACTATCCTCTGGAGCATCTATCCGTCTACGCACGGCAGCATCAAGCTTTTTAATTGCCTGTGCATCGGGCCTCTTAGCTTGGTTAATTATTGCCTGTCGGGCAAACTGACCTCTTAGCCCTGTCGTAGCCGAAGTAGCTCCAGCTTTTAAGGCTGACTTACCAAGAATCCCCGCAGCTCCCCGCACGGCAGCACTGCCTACACCAAACCCAGTAATAGATCCAATAATGACCGGGGACCATTCCCCGATAAACTCTCCAATATTACGGGAGGTTGAATTTCTAAGTCCTTCCGTAAAAATCTGTTGCTCCTCATCGGAGAATCCCAGCAGAGAAGAAATTTCGCTCACGGCAGGCCCGACAAGGGGGTCTTTCAAAACCCCCGTATACAGTCCACCACCGAATGACTCTAGAAAATTTCCATCGTCATCATCAAGGTCGAAATCGTATGTGAAATCATCTGCCATAGGTTATCTATCTTCGAGGTCTTTTTGGAGGGCACGCCACATCTTGTGGAAGCGGGTCCCTTGAAGTTCAGCATCGGTTGATTCTCCCTTTCCCTCGGGCGGCAGCGGGTATGTCGAAGAAGGAGGCTTTGACGTATTAAGCAAGTTAGACATAAGTTCCAAGATCTGATCAGCTGTTCTAAAATATAGACCCGCCCCAAACGGCCCAGGTGTGGTGAGAAGGGGAACTCCTAGACCTTCCTCAACACCAGCACCAAATTCTACTCCTTCTCTCAAAACCCCCGGTACCTTAGCAAGAACACCTCCGATGTTCTCCACCGCAGTCCCGACTCCTTCTCTAATTTCCTCTCCAACTTTTTGCCCTTTAGCCCCAACAGATACTTCCGGCTCTGGTTCTTGAGTAGGCACGGAAGGCCGCAGATCTATATTTCGTTGCTCCTCGCTGGCATCTTTTGTTCTTGCGATAAGTTGGCCAAATAAAAGATTAAGAGATTTAGCATTACCATGTTGGCCTTGTTTGATCATAGCGTTTTTGAACTTACCAAAAGCCTTTGTATTGAATTCTCCATTTTTATCAATAAAATTTTCACTTAGTTCTCGCCACTCTTTAGTCAACCCGTATCTTCCAATATAATGTGATCCGACTATATCGCCGAAAAATTCTCCCATTGCATAATTCTTAGCTCCCGCCTCTGAAGAAGAATGTATAATTTGATTAAACCTAGGTTGGAGGGGTAGTACAGACATCTCTTTAGATCTATAAGGTCTTTTTGATTCGTCAGAAAAAATTTCTTCTTTAGACTGACCTAGAATATCTGGTCCAAAATCACCAGAAAACATAAAAATCTCACCGTTACTCACAGCACTCATAGTCGTAGCATTGTCTTTAATAAAGGCTTGCATAAAACGATTAGATGAATGACCCGCTACATCTTCCCAATTTGTCCCTGTTGGAACTGCGTTAGTAATATTGCTGCTTGCTGCATTAAGTTTATTCAGTTCTCCCGTCCTACCCCCCTCGGATCTAAGAATACCTTCTGCTCTTAGGGGGCTAATTCTATCGGGAATTTTTTGACCATCGCCACCCGTAGGTGATAGAGAGTCAACCATTTCTTTTGCCCCGACATTATAAGCTTCTTCGTCTTTAATCTGTAAGTCTGTAAGATGAAATTCTTGTTTACGCCGTTTTATTTCGTGTTCGTGTGCACCTTCTTCCCATATTCTTTTTTTCGCCGCATGTTTCCGGGCTTTTTCTCGTTCGGTTTCTGCCGCTGCGGCGCGAGTCCTTGTTAGCTCAGCCTCTGCTACCTGTTTGTCCGCTTCTTCTATATTCCGCATTTGAGAAGAAGTTACACTCTGGGGTGGCATATACTCAGTTGTACTCCCCCCAGGCCCAATGCCCATCGCACCAAGAACTCCCATAAATTGATCTATTTGAGGAAACCCAGTTATCCCCCGGCGATACGGTTGCCGCTGGGCCATGTTTTCTCTGTGGGCTCGTTGAAAAAGATCTACTTTAGCACTCTGATTTGGGTCCTTTGGATCAATCCCCAAATCGGCCATGTTTGCCAGCATTTGTTCATTTAGTTTTTCAGGTGATGCCTCGGGAGCAAACTCAAAGTGCCCTCCACCTGCTGCCGCTGCCCCCATTGTTCCAGCATCTACTTCCCCCACATTGGCAAGAAGTCCAGAAGGTCCTGGCTGCAAATCTACCGGAGCAGCCTGCCCTGTAGCACCTTCAATTTCACCGGCAAGAATCTTGCCTCCCTGCTGAGCAATCGCTTTCCTTTTGGCGGCTTCAGCGTTCTTTGCGCCAAGCTTATTTAATCTAGCTTCTTGCTTTTCAAGATTGTTCCGGTATTCGTTTTCTACTTTCTGCGCTGCAAGATCACGTTCTCTCCGAATTCTGTTTAGAGAGTTCATCTCATCGGGATTACCTAAAAGAGTTTTAAACTGCTCTACTCCCGGTCCTTGTCCATTAGCCATAACTAAATTCCTTCTTTAACCAAGTCCAAATTCCCAAGACGACGATTTGCCAGAAGACTCACCCATTCCGCCAGCCTGAGTACCAAATCCAGCAATATCTTTCAAAGTATTCAACATTGCACGATTGGGATCTCTGCCTGCCATAATCTGAGAAGCTCCCCCTTGAAGATTAAATAGATTTCCAGCCATACTAGGTACAAGCTGACCAGCCTGCATTTTTCGCTCGGTACCAAGGGAGGCAATCGTTGCGGCATTCTGCCCCATGATGTCTGCCAACCTTGCATTAAAGTCAGAGTCTCCAGGCCCAAGCCCTAGACCAGCACCCATTTCCTCTTTCAGTGCTGGAAGCTGACGCTGGGTCAGAATAATATTTGCCAGATTCACATCTTCATCTACGCCACCACCACGAGCAATGTCAGACATGGACCCCAAAGCACTTTGGGCTGCTCCAAGAGATCCTGCTACGTCTACCTGTGGCGTGGGAACTACTGCCGGGTCAAAAAGTCCTCTAGGATTAAAACCTTCAAGAATACCACCCTGTCCCATGAAATCGGGAATGGCATCACCCCACTGAAATGCACCTTTATGAGTAATTGGGGACAACCCCATTATCTGCCCAATTACCGGCAAAAGAGGAGACAGAGTTCCTAAAACATTTTCTGCCTGTTGTTGACTAGTAGAACTTCCACCAGAACCCATAACTTAATCCTCCACCATAGACTGGAGATCTTTAGAGACATAAACAACCATCCCAGGTTTTACATCCCAGGAAGTGTCTTCATTAATGATCTGCATTTTTTCATCTGCAATAGGGTCATCCACTAACATAGACGTAATTGCCCTATTGAATCCTAGCGATTTTGCTAGTTCAAAACAAGGTTTAGCTACTGCTCGGGCTGCTCCCGCCCTTCTATACTCTTTTTTAACATAAATCCCCCAGTACTCAGCAACTTTCCCCCAGGCAGTTTTCAGGTGGACTCCCCCAGGGAAATTCTCCCCCATCATGCACACCCCCACGGGCTCCTCTCCTTCGGCGGGGCTCATCAAAACACAAACGCCCCAGAGACTCCCAGCCGTATAAGCTTCAAATAGCCGGGTGAACTCAAGGACGTTTTCTTTCGAGGGTAGTACATGGTGACCTAAATCCTGGTGCTGTTCCTCTAGGTATTCTTTCCAAAGTTTAACAAATGCTTGTCGATCTGAATGCTCAGCGATTCTTACGATCAATCAGGCCACCTCACAGCGGGTATGAAGAAGAGGGTGATTTTGATGGGGTGACTGTCATCTACTGTTCGCGAATTTGCGTAGACGCGCAGGGGGAAACTATCCGCAGTGATAGATCCACTGTCTCCCGTTTCATAGGAAACTGAGATGGTAGAAGCATCACCTGCTCCCTGCCCATCATGCTTAATCCCCATGACCATCCACCTTACATTAGCCTCGGCAACTCCGCTAGTCATAGGCACATTGAGATTGTGAGCACAGTCGATTTTTGTATCCGTGTCCGAAGACGAGTCTACAGTAATCTCAACCCAACTCCCTCGAATGTTTTCCAGCACACCGTTGTGTGCTGGGATTGCTCCACCGTCTGCTCCAGCAACCTGAGCCGAAGAGGTAGCATCCTCCCCAATTGGATTCTGTGGATTCCCGAATTCAATCTCCCGGTCTACGACGCGAAGAAGAACACTGAGAGCCTCAGCAATCGAATTGGGATCCTCCGGGTTAATGTTAACTTCGTAGGTTCTGGCCATTTTAGCCTCGCCGCTCTACGTTGTTTTCCAGATAGTCTACATAGAACCCACGAATTTTAATTGGAACTTTTCCAGCAATCTGGAAGCCTAAGTTTTCATTAGTTACACGAAAGGTATTATTCGTCGATAAAATATTATGAATAAAGTTATCGCCATCTTCTTCGCTGGTGGCAATAGCAGCAGATTGACCTGAAAGAGTTTTACCTGCTTTAGCTGAAACTGTAATGTTTCCACCGATGGGACTTGTTACATATTCTATTTTAAGTCTGTCTAAAGTCTGCAACCACCGTGAACTTTTTTGTGCCGCATCATATAGCCAATTAGGTTCTTCACCTGCTTTGGTGTAAATGTCACAGTGATGCTCGAAAAGAATACCACTTTCATTTCCGTGGTACATTTTATGTGTTCCGATAGCCGGAGCCAAAGATCCCCAAGTGGGAGTTTCTGGAAAATCATCGTCCCAGGTACCGCCACCAGAACCAGTCCCCCAACTAGTGTCATCTCCTACATCAGACCAAGCTATTGCACTAGCATCTCTAGAAACAGCAGTTCCGAAAACAGTCACTCCTTGTTTATTTGCAGTATCGCTGGTGTATGAATCAACCCAAACTCTATCTGAGTCAATATCATAAATCCAAACTTGGGTAATCTCTGAAGAGTCCACCGGGACCGTAATATAAACCCAACGGTTTTCTTCATCGAAAAAAGTTTGCACTCGATAGCCTTCGTTGTGCGTATCACACAGCGAATAAAAAGTCCTCTTCCATTTATCGAAGCGAGCCCCTCCAGCTTCAGCAACACCCACTTCGCGCCATCTACCATTACTGTCTAGAATCCACCAGCCATCGTCGAAGATTCCAAAGTGTTCGTTGTCACTGATACGGGTAACTGCATGAGTCCCAACTAAGCTTTTCTGGTTATCTAGAACCTGTACTGAATTAGGTGCGGTAGCTAGTCCTGTCTCTCGGATAAATGCCACTCCATCTTCAAAGTAGCAAACCAACACATTGCCCAGAGTTTCTACTCGTAGTCCTGCCCCGGCAAACTGGTCAAGGTCAATATAACCAGATCCAACATTGGCGGGATCAGGGTCAGCAGTTCCACGGGCTGTTCGCCTGAGTCGCTGAGGGTGGCGAACTGTTGCCTCGTAGGTGTTGAGAAAATACACCCGGTCACCGAACGACTCGACACTGACTGCACGAAAGTCGGCCTTCGCGGTGGTAACCGCAGTACCACTTCCCAATTTATCAGTTAGTGGTTGATATTCATACACTCCTGTAAGGCAGGGAAAAACATTAACTGGATCGGAATTGTTGGTAAAGATAAATACTGGCTCAGTTATGAACATATTTTGTGCAGCAGGACTGCTTTCTGCATCTGTAATCTTACGAATAGGAGCGCCGCTAGAGAACACACAACTATCTGGCATAGATTTAAAGGGATAAGTTCCTGTAGTATCTCCTGCCTCGGTAGCTTTCATCTCAGAATCTGTATGGAACACTGCAATAGAGCCAGTATTAGTTGTACGAAAATCAATCTCTGTCCATTTGTTGGTATTCGGTACCAACTTATAAAGCTTCCCAGATCCTACAGTAGATCCATTTCCAGCAGTAAGTGCCATCCCTGAATCAGACGTATCATTGGTTGGTGCTCCAGCAGCAGTTCTGGATTCAAAGAGATCTAGCCGGGTGATTTTACAAATAGAATCAGAATGGCCTAGTTGA
>CEUZ01087467.1_pt1 | contig 10897 bp, 15 predicted proteins | sample 361511 | NCBI WGS metagenome assembly CEUZ01 (sample SAMEA2622822, study PRJEB7988) | marine metagenome | biome: marine biome (ENVO:00000447); feature: surface water layer (ENVO:00002042); material: "saline water (ENVO:00002010), including plankton (ENVO:xxxxxxxx)" | depth 5 m
CGATTTCATCAAAACGAACCCTAAGCCGTTTTTGTTAGGTTTGGCTGCCGCTGTAGGGGTAGTGCTTGTCGGAGCCATAGGCGCCGCTGTGGTCGCTCTGGGAGGCATTATTTTTAGTGTCGGGGGCCTGATAGCTCTATTTGGGGCCGCGGTTGCAGCTATCGCCTATTTCTGGCAGGAATCGGAAACGTTTAGATACGTCGTTACCAGGGTTTTTGAGGACGTAAAAGCCGTGGTTACCCCCATTATCGAGGGAATTATCGAAATGGTCGGCGGCCTCGTCCAGTCGTTCCAAGGCGTCCTCGATTTCCTAAAAGGCATATTTAAGGGCGATTTTGATTTAGCGCTATCCGGTATCAAAGACATGGTTTGGGGGCTAGCTCGAACGATCCTGGCACCGTTAGAAGCAATCAAAACGGCGTTTACGACATTCTTTAGCCTTGATTCGGTCAAAACCGGTATCGGTATCGCCATCGACGCGATCATAGATTTCGTAAAAGCGATTCCTGACCGGGTAGGCAAGCTCGCTAAAGGAGCGTTTGACGCTCTCCTGACAGAATTTAAGTCGGTTATGACCGGCATAGTTAATTTCTTTATTGACCAAATCAATTGGCTAATCCGACAAATTAACCGCCTGCCGTTTGTCGATTTCGGGCAAATTCCGACGTTAAGTGGTCCGCAGAACACGACACCGTTCGGGCCGCCGAAACCCGACATACCCATATCTCTGCCGATGACACCAACGAACGCAAATTTGCCGCTCCCCGGCGGAATGGGTGCACAAGCGGCTCACGGAATGACGCAACAAACCGTGAACATATACAAATCCTATATAGATAGCGCCGACCTCATCAGCGACCTACGTCGCGTTAACCGCAACCAGAGTGGCGTTCCAATCGACGCCATCGGTTTCAACGGGCAGGCTCTCTAGTGGCAGCGCCCACGCCGCTAGTAGAAATCGGATTCATTGGCCCGGCGTTTGACAACGCTTTCACCCTCGACGACGCCGTAAAAGGCAAACTCGACAGCACAGACTACGTTTTGAGCGGAACCGAGGTAATGGCGGACCTCACCGACCGTTGCGTTTCGTTTATCACGCGCAGGGGCCGCGACGACTGGACTATGCCGTTTCCGCCAGGAAAAGCCCGGTTGCTATTTCGTAACACTGACGGCGCATTAGACCCCCTAAACACATCATCGGCCTACTATCCGGGCATAACCGTAGGTAGAACGGTCACTATTAAATGCAACGGCCATTTGATTTATTCGGGCCTCGTTGAAGATATCAACCTTGGCTATGACACGCAGGGCGACGCATGGGTGACCGTGATAGCTGAGGACCAGTCCAGCGAACTAGGGCTCAGATCTCTTACTTCCGGCACGTCGTTTAGTGAACAAACAACAGGGCCGCGAGTTTCAGCCGTCCTATCCAACGCCAATATTGGTTATTCCGGCACAACCAGCATAGATACCGGCTATTCGACGGTTGCAGCAGAAACTTTGTCATCAGACGTGAACGCCGTTCAGTATTTGCAGAAGGTTACGAATTCGGAGCAGGGCTATTTGTATGTTGATCGCTCCGGGCAAATGCGTTTTGAGAATCGCTACGGGCCTATCACGTCCGCCCCCGCCACAACGTTTAGTGACGACGGTTCTGATGTTCCCTATCAGCAGATCGGGCGAACCGTAGTCAGCGCAGAGCTTTTTAACCGTTTAACGGCGAACCGGACCGGAGCTGCAACCGTGACAGCGAACGACACCGCCAGCCAGGATTCTTACGGAATACGACTACTACCCGTAGGTGAAGTGCTGGTATTGGACGACGCTACGGTAACTAATTTGCTGGATTTTCTTATGGTGCAAACCGCCTCGACAGAGGTGCGAATAAACACTTTAGAAGCCATATTGGATACCCAAAGCTCCGGTACACAAAACACGATCGCACAACTAGAACTAGCTGACGGGGTGGCCGTGGAATTCACGCCGCCTGGCGTTTCTCAACAATCGACAGAGGGGACGTTGCAGCAAATCGGTCACGCTTACACCGTCGGGGAAACGTGGCGCGTTACGCTAGGGATGACGCCAAGAGACACAACAAGCTATTTAATACTCGACGACGCCACCTTAGGGCGGCTCGACTACAACTCTTTAGGATTCTGATATGGCAGGCGCAGGTTACAAACAATGGACAACGGGAGCGGTTCTCACTTCTAGCGACATGAACACCTACGTGGGTGACCAAGTAGTAATGGTGTTCGCTAGCTCCTCGGCTAGATCGTCCGCCGTATCCAGCCCTACGGAGGGCATGGTTTCATACTTAAAAGACACAAACGCTATCGAATACTACGACGGGTCTGCCTGGGGCGGAATCGGGGACATAACCGCCGTATCCGCTGGCACCAATATCGACGTAACCTCAGGAACCGGACCGACGCCGACCGTGGCGCTAGCGATTGACGCCGCAGTAGCGATAGGGGCCGACGGCTCCGGGGTAGACGTGACCTTCCACTCGGGAACCGCGGGCGATTTTGCTTTGTGGGATGCCTCGGATAAGGCGCTCGAATTTACCGATTCTAAAATTACGATGAACGATAACCTCATCGAAACCCCGGAGATGAAGGATTACGCCGAAACGGTGAACGCTATTGGCGGAACCGGGGGCGGCACCCAGGACATCGACCTAACCGCTGGAAACGTCGTAACAGCGACGGTAGACACGAGCGCCAACACTTTCACGTTCTCGAACCCGTCCGCTAGCGGTAAATCGTGCAGCTTCACCCTGATCCTGACGAACGGCGGTTCTCAAACGGTGAACTGGCCTGGAGCGGTGAAATGGGCCGGCGGTACAGCCCCAACTCTCACGACTAGCGGCGTGGACGTCCTCGCATTCACAACAGTGGACGCTGGGACGACGTGGTATGGGTTCGCAGCCGGTCTGGCGATGGCGTAATGGCACTCGGGAGTTTTAAGGCGTCGCTTTTGGGTGCCTCGGCGTCCACCGGTGAGACTTATTGGGCTGGGCTTTATTACACCCAGCGAAGTGGCAGCGATTTCGCCAATAAAACGTTCGGGGCAGTAGATTCCGAAGGCGATATAGTTTTTGGAGTCTCGGACAATAGCAATAACCCAACTTTCGCGACCATTAGCGGCGGGTCTAGCCCTAGCATCTTGGCGGATTCGGGCGGTTATTACACCGGCATGACCCAAGTCGATACTAACGGTTCTATGGTTGTTCGCGACGATGGCAAGATCGCTGCGGCTTGGGCCTACAACGGCACATATCGTTACACGTTACATACAAGCAAATCTGACTGGAGTATTGCTTCCGGCTTTACGCCTTACACAACGGCGGGGCCTTACGGTAATTACTCGGGCGGCAACTTGTATACAAAAACGCTTGTAAGTAAAAGTAATGAAGATTTTGGGGCTTGGATTAGTTACCTCGCTTTTAATGGCACCTATTATGTGTTAGCGGCACAACTCCGTGACAGCGGCACGAGTGGAAACACCACCGAGAAGTGGGATTCAAGTTTAACTGGCAACCATGAGGTTGTTACCGGTTTGACAATAAGTAGCGGCGACAACGTATGGGTATCCTGCCTAGAGGAAACAGGCAGCTCAATAAACAAAATTCAATACCTTGGATGGGATAAAGACACCACTAGCCCAGGGGATGCCGGCACAGATAAAGAAACGCTGGAGGCTTCCGGTTATGGCTTTAAGCAAGCCCGCTACAATGCCGCCAGTGGCTACGACAACGCCGGTTACACAGCGGCGGGCATCTCTTGGCCGAACACGGCGTACGGTATAACCGTCGCGCGATCTACAAGCGCCGACGCTCCCGAAACCCTCGACTGGGTACGAAAAATCCAGTTTGGTTCGCCTGCTTACACCTACAGTGACGGAATACGCGACATTTCCGATCCTGTATTAGATAGCGCAGGAAACATTTATGTTGCATATTGGCAACGGTTGCTAAATCCGCAAAAATATTGCTATGTAATCGTTAGTTGGGAAAACGACGGCACATTTAGATGGGCTCGCACTTTAGCAATGTACGGGTCGAGCAGTTACGCCTACACCTCCCAGCAGCCCTGCACCCTCGCAATCACGCCGAACGACAGCCTCCTATTTTTCGGCACCGGCGGCATCACTACATCGAGCACCGATCACCCGGCGGCGCTTATCGCCCGGCTACCTACTGACGGTTCTCTAACTAGCTCATCAGCGATACAACCTCGGGGCGACGGAACCGCCGAAATTTATTGGATGAACGATTTAACGGGCGACTGGGCACCTAGCGAAGCCGCCGGGAATCTAGTTGCTGGTACCGACACTGGGGAATATATGAACAGCGGGACAGGCACCACCAGTAATATGGGAACTACGACATCAACCAATACGCGAACTTTCGCGCAAGCGGAGGTGACGGGCTAGTGACCAGTTACCGCGCTCCCGACGGGAGTTATCCACGCTACCCCGGCGACATCAGCAGAGCCGTTCCAAGTTGGAGCGACGGTGATCCCCTACCAGACAACTGGCATCAAGTAACACCAACCCCTGCCCCGGCGGACATTCTCGAAACCTACGACGAGGACACAAAACGCTATCTATCCCACGTCACCAGCCATATCGTCGGCCTTGAAGAAGTGGACGGGGAATGGCGTCAAACATGGACACCAGGCGAACGGTTACCGGTTGGATTCACCGATGACGAAACCGGGGAATGGGTAGACCAGCCCCGTTTGATCGCAGAATATGTTGACGGGGAATGGGTAGACCCAGTGGTGCCGGAATGAGGAAACAGTGGGCCGTGTCCTTGAAAGCCGCGGGGCTTAACGTCGAAACGATCGACGGGTGGCAGGTCCGGGCCGCCAGCTCTTATTCTTTTGAGCCGGTCGGAATCATGTTGCATCACACCGCGAGTAATGCACAGTCGGGGAATATGCCATGTAAGCGGCTGGTATTGGAAGGCCGCAGGGATCTTAAAGGCCCGTTGTCGCAATTTACTGTGGGCCGTGACGGCCTGATCGTGTTGAACGCTGCCGGTCGTTGTAATCATGCCGGCCGGGGCATGGCAAACCGAATCGAACAGCTATTGGCGGACGTGGAACCCCCCGACTATGGCCAAGGTCTCTACGACGCACCCAAAGCCGGCGCATATAGGGCTGGCAACAAACACTTTGTGGGGTTTGAGTGCGAAAATGACGGCATCGGGGAGCGTTGGAGCGACGAAATTATTGACGCGACCGTAAGGGCGTGCGCGGTCCTCTGCATTCTTCACGATTGGAACCCCCTCACCCGGGTTCTCATGCACCGAGAATGGACAAAACGGAAAGTAGACCCATCAGCGCGCATACCGTGGCGCCGGCTGATCGCAGAAGCAGCTACTACCGGCGAATTTGATTTACCAGAGCAAGCAGAACCGCTACCGACCCCTAAAACCCGTGTTCTACGACGTGGCGATATTGGCCCCGACGTTGCCTCGATCCAGAAAGTTTTGGGCATTGACGCTGACGGCCACTTTGGACCGGTGACCGAGGTGCATGTAAAACGTTTCCAACAAAAAAACAAACTTGTATCTGATGGCATCGTCGGCCCCGTTACACACGCCAAACTGGTATCGAAACAAAAACGGCCGATACTTAGGGAGTGGCCCAATGAAGTTTTATAGAAACCTGGTCGAAAGAGCAGTACTAACAGGCGTGCAAGCCTATTTAGGGATCATGGGAGCGGACCAGCTCATGAACGTGAACATGGAAACTCAGGAAATGGCGGTAGCTGCCGGTATCGGTGCCGCCCTATCGGTCGTGAAATCCGCCGTAGCGTCAAAGCTAGGCGCTGGAACCGCTGACCTTTTCGACAAGTGACAATCGAGGACATAGCGGAGCGGTCCGATGTCTGGCGGGACTCGATCGAGCATATCCTTAAAAACGTTAAAGCTATTGTCGGCGCGATCGTTGCCGCTGGTATTGGCGTTTGGGCGTTCTGGCCCGACGGGCAACCGGAACCAACCGCGCCCGTCACCGACGAAGCGTGCGTAGCGCTCCTCGAATCATTGAACGACGAAAGCGTGCGGAACTGGTCCGAAGAACAATGGGGCGTTTTCGAGGCATCACAAAGAGCCCTGGAGTGTGACTAATGGCCGAAGATATCGAAAGCGATTTTAAGCAAATCAAAGTGAGCCGCCTCACCCTCGGCCTCATAATGTCAGTAGCCGTTACTTCCGGCGTGATCGTATGGAACGCCGCGCAAGTAGCTGGTCGTATAGGCGAACTTGAGGACACCGTGAACCGTGTTGAACAGGACATGGGGGAACTCCAAATTGAAACTGACCCGGCGATTATTGCCAGGCTCGACAACATAGAACGAAGCATTAGCGCTTTTGACGGCGACGAATTAGCGGACCGGATAGAAGATTTAGAAGAAATCGCCGCGGAGGTTGAAGAACTGTTATGGGATGGGGAGATTCGCTGGCAGATCGACGATCTCTTTTGGCGTACTGACGGGCTAATAAATATTCTCCGGGACCGTGAATGGGGACGCGACGCGATCCAGGAATGGTTCGGCCCCGGCTGGTAATCCTTGACGAAACCAAAATAGTTTGGTTCTCTATCTTCTATGCCTTGTAAAACTGAATGGATCGCCGTATCGGAAACGACCGGCGAAATCTTAAAAGCGTTAAACGCCGCCGCCCTTGAAATAGGCCCGGTCGCGAAATCGGGAAAAGCCCCACAACAGATGGGCTCATATAGTTTCCGAAGCATTGACGACGTAGTAAACGCCTGTTCTGGTCCTATGAACCGGAACGGGCTTGTCATTATTCCGGCTATGACCGAAACAAAATCGGAAACATGGAACGATAAATGGCGTAAAGAATATGCGCGCTATCGGTTCCGCATTATGCACGTTTCCGGCGAATGGATCGAAACGGAAATGGTGGCCCAGGCGTTAGACAACGGAGATAAGGGCCTCGGGAAGGCTACAAGCTATGCCTATAAGGAATTACTAACCCGTCTCTTTGCTATACCAACGGGGGACGACACCGAAAACACAAACTACGGGGGGAACTAATGAACCAGCCAACACTTTGGGGCGGAGTGAACCCAGAAGAAACCGGCGGCGCATATCGCAAAGACGGCCCAGAGCAAAGTTTGACCGCTGCCCGTAGCACCAAATCGGGAAGCTGGCACGCCTGGATCATTGAGCACTTATTGAGCGTTTACCCGGAGGGATTAACCGCTCGAAACGTAGCTCAAAATTCGGATCTGTCAGGAAAGGGGCAGTTGTCACCAGAAAAGGCCGCTACCCGGTTAAAGGAATTACACGACCGCGATTTAGTGGAATATCAAATGGACGACGTGACGCTCCGCCCAGTACAAGCTCCAACAACGGAGGGCAACACGGGATCGTTGCACAAGTTGACGAGGGCCGGTTACAACGAGGCTTTGTCGAAACATGCGGAACGTATCGCAGGGGTGAGACAGTGATTCCTTTTGAGCTGGTTTTGATTTTCGGTTTAATGGCCGCAGGGGAAATCATGGATCGCCGGGACAGGGCATATAACGCCGCCTGGCAACTCGTATTAGATCGCACCCATCACGGCACCCCAATCAAGCCGTACGACTGGCAGATCGAGCTATGAGCGCAGAAATCAGACCCGTGACACTGAAAGCCGCCCGCGCGTTTGTCGGTGAGCATCACCGCCACAACCTGCCCCCACAAGGGGGCATGTTCGCCTGCCAGCTAGTGGAGAACGGACAAACTCGGGGCGTGGCTATCGTCGGGCGTCCCGTAGCCCGAAAACTTGACGACGGATTAACAGCAGAAATAACCCGGTGTTGCACCGACGGCATAACAAACGGCTGCTCCATGCTGTACGGGGCCGCTGTCAGAGCTTGCCGGGCGCTTGGCTTTAGGGCGGTTATCACGTACACGCTCGAATCAGAAAGCGGAGCGTCACTAAAAGCGTCAAACTGGAAACTCGACGCCCAGCTACCGGCGCAGGCATACTGGAAAAACCGTTACCAAACCGATTTATTCGGGAACGAGCGACGACCCCCAGTACCTAAAAACAGGTGGAAGGTCGAGCTATGAGAGAAGCAGAGTTACAGGGAACGATCCTCGACGCCGCCGCTTTGTTCGGATGGATTGTGCAACACAACTCCGACAGCCGTCGCGCTCACCCAGGCTGGCCCGATCTAGTGTTAGGCCACCCCGAAAGAAAAGAAGTGGTGATATGGGAGCTAAAAACCGCGAAAGGTCGAGTAACCAAAGAACAAGAAACATGGCTGACGGTGTTATCAGAATCCGGTTTTGAGGCGCGGGTAATCCGCCCGGACGATTTGGAATACGCGATAGACCGTTTGCAACATCCGCGTAGCTGCTGGGGTAAGCCTGATGCCTTCTAAGAAAAAGAAAGTGGATAGCGGCGACGCTCGTTTGGACGACGAAAAAGGCGAACAGGCGATTACCAAACAGGCTCGGGAACGGGCGTTTGCGGAGGACGACGCCAACCGATGCGAATGCCACGACCTACTGCCGGGCTTGTGTCCTACGAAATGGATGCGGAAATGAAGATACTTAGTTTGTGCTCCGGTTATGGCGGTTTGGACATGGCCGTCGAACAGCACTTTTCAGCCAAAACCGCCTACTGGTCCGATATCGACAAAACCGCCTGTGATGTCATGGCCGCCCGTTTCCCTGACGCGCAACCAATAGGGGATTTAACGACACTTGATTTAAGAATGATTCACGCCGACGTAGTGACCGCTGGTTATCCATGCCAGCCATTTAGCACCGCCGGCGAACGAAAAGGAACAAACGATGAGCGCCACCTATGGCCCTATATCCGAAACACCATTGGCGTTTTACGACCGAGATTCTGCGTCTTGGAGAATGTCGCAGGACACCTTTCCCTGGGAGCCGCCGCCGTCGTTGGAGACCTTACCGCCCTCGGGTATGACGCAAAATGGACGGTTATATCGGCGTACCCAGCACCACACCAACGCAAACGATGGTTCTGCGTCGCTACCAAGACTGACGGCGCGGGACCGGAGCAAGAAAGGGATAAACGCTGCCGGAGGGCCGACACTACGCCAAGCGTTATTACCGACGCCTCGAGCGCAGAATGGCGAAGCCCGCAACATGAACATTTGGGAACGACCGCTGGACCAGCCACAAAACCTGGAGAACGCTTTAGCGTTGCTGCCAACCCCTACAGCGTCACAACCGGGCGGGACACCGGAACGTTATTTAGAGAGAAAGAACCGGGACGGGGCGAACCGAACCAAGGCAACCGATCTGCGGATGGCGCTACAACAAATTGGGGCCGATACGGGCCAGCGATCAAGAGATGGGAACGAGTGCTAGGGCGGCCAGCCCCGGAACCAATAAACGACGGCAAACTATCTCCGCTATTTGTCGAATGGATGATGGGGCTAGACGAGGGCCACGTAACCGACATAGCGGCTAGTCCAGCGAAAGCGATCGCCTGCCTCGGGAACGGTGTTGTGCCACAGCAGGCTAAACGAGCGTTGGAGCTTCTCAGATGAGCGCGCAAGCAGTAGGCCACGTTTGGCGGTACGCCGATTTCGGGGGCGCAAAACTGTTAGTGCTCCTCGCCGTAGCTGACATAGCAAACGACGTACACAACAACGAAATATTTATCGGATCGCAGAAACTCGCAGCCAAGTGTCGGATGCACCCCGGCAACGTCCGCAAGCGATTAAAAGAACTAGTCGAGGACGGCTGGCTGATCGAATTAGCCGTAGGCGGAGGGATGGGGAAAACTTCAAGATACCGATTTGTGCCTGTGGATATAACCGCGCCAAGTGGCGCGCAAGCTGATATAGACCGCGTTATACAGCGCGAAGAAGCGCGTTCTACGGCGCGACATATAGGGATAACTCAATATGAACTCAAAACAAAAGAAGATTCTGCTCACAATCACGCTCCTGATTTTGTGGATAACAACGGCACCCAGCACGACCGTTGCCACACCCGAGAACAAAAAGAACGCAACGCCAGTGGTGTTATTGCAGCGCGAGCCGCTCTATCCGACAACGACAACGGAAACAATGAGGAAGGTTCCTCACTTCCCGACCACGACCTCGACGCCAACAATCCGCCACCCCCGGCAAATCCCTAGAACCGTGAATTACCACCCCACCACAACAACAACCACGGCCCCGATTTCCACTGTGGAATTCAACATTAGGGAAATCATCTGCTCCAAACCCTGGAGCTGTGACGAAGCCCTACAAGTAGCAAAATGCGAGAGCGAGCTAAAAGCCGGCGCAATATCCAAACCAAACCGGAACGGCACAAGAGACTGGGGGCTCATGCAAATCAACGACGGAGCCTGGGGTAAACGGGTATTCGGGGAACGCTGGGACCGCGTACTCGATCCACAAACAAACGTGGACATGGCCTGGCATATCTACCAGATCTACGGCTGGCAGCCCTGGACGTGCCGGCCATGATCGCTCGGCTTTGCAGCGCCGCAGGATGCCCCCACCTAGTCGAAAAAGGCCGGGGGGAGTGTCCCCAACACGCCACCCCCTCCAAACCAGCCCACGTCCGCTACGCCGATCCAGCCTGGCGACGCCTAAGCAAAGCCGCCCGGCAAGCCCAGCCCTACTGCTCATTCTGTGGCTCACAATTTGACCTAACACTCGATCACGTAATGCCCGGAAAAGGGGCCGCCGGGTATCTCGTACTCTGTCGCTCGTGTAACTCATCGAAAGGAACAAAAGACATACAAGAAGCGATTGACCGGCACCAACACCCATCAAATAAACGCCGTGGGTGATTCCCTATGACCACTTCCGAAAACCCCTCAGAACGCCACACAAGCGGAGTAATCGGTTTTTTTGAGCAAACAACCCCCCTCGAC
>CEUZ01035751.1_pt1 | contig 10896 bp, 8 predicted proteins | sample 361511 | NCBI WGS metagenome assembly CEUZ01 (sample SAMEA2622822, study PRJEB7988) | marine metagenome | biome: marine biome (ENVO:00000447); feature: surface water layer (ENVO:00002042); material: "saline water (ENVO:00002010), including plankton (ENVO:xxxxxxxx)" | depth 5 m
AACTTTGGTAGGCACATCAATAACTGTTGAAACTGCACAAACAGTTCTTCAAGATTTATTAAAATCAAATAATAAAAAAATTACAATTGAAGAAATACAAAAAAAAGTAGCAGAACATTTCAATATTAGACTTACTGATATGCATTCACCAAGAAGATCAAGATCTGTAGCAAGACCTCGACAGATAGCAATGTATCTTGCCAAATCAATCACATCTAGATCATTACCAGAAATAGGAAGAAAGTTTGGAGGAAGAGACCATACAACAGTAATGCATGCAGTTAAAAAAATTGAAGAATTAAAACATCAAGATATAAACTTTAATGAAGATATTGAATTATTAAAAAGATTAATAGATTCTTAATCAATTATTATTTATAATCTTTTAAAATGAAATTTGTTGTTGAAAAAAACATAATTTTTAAAGCTCTGTCTCATGTGCAAAGCATTGTTGAGAAAAAAAACACCTTACCAATTCTTTCAAATATTTTAATTGAAGCAGAAAATAATAGTATAGTTTTATCCTCAACAGACATGGACATTTCTATCACTGAAACGATCAGTTGTAATACTGTTGAAAACGGATCAACTACTGTAAATGCCTCTACTTTATTTGATATAATTAGAAAATTATCAGACACTAAAGAAATAGAGATTATTGCAAACGATGGTAAAATATTAAGTATAAGATCAGGCAGTTCTAGGTTTTCTTTGGGCTGTTTACCAAAAGAAGACTTTCCATTAATTGAGATAGGTGACTCAGATATTAAAATTCAAATTGATTCCCAACAATTTTTAAAACTAATTGAAAAAACAAAATTTGCAATTTCTAATGAAGAAACTCGTTATTTTTTAAACGGACTTTATTTTAATTTGAGGAAAGAAGAAAATGAAAAGTACATTACTATTGTAGGAACAGATGGCCATAGACTCTCTAAAATCGATTTTCGTAGCAGTAATTTATCTGAAAATTCAATAGGTGTTATAATACCAAAAAAAACCATAAATGAACTATCTAAATTACTGTCCGAGTATAATGGAGAAATAGAAATAAATTTAAGTACCAATAAGATAATTTTTTTTATAAATAATTCAATATTGATCTCAAAACTTATTGATGGAAATTTTCCAGATTATAAAAGAGTCATACCTTTAAGTAACAACAACATATTAAAAGTCAATAGAATGATTTTAGCTGAGGCCGTAGATAGAGTTAGTACAATTAACAGTGAAAAACTTCCAATTGTTAAATTTAAATTACTTAATAATTTAATGAATATTTCTACATCAAATAGTGAAAACGGAACCGCGACTGAAGATATTGAAACTGAATATAATGGAGAAGAAATTGAAATAGGTTTTAATTCTAAATATGTTCTTGATATGGTTAATAATTTAACTGAAGAAAACATAGTTTTAGGCTTCAAAGATAATTCATCGCCAATTACTGCAACTGAAAAATCTAATCCTAATTTAGTATACGTTTTAATGCCAATGAGGATATAAATTTATTTGGGTTATTTTAAAAAAATTGAATTAAATTGTTATAGAAATTTTCATCATTATGAAAATCGTTTTAACAAAAATTGTAATATTTTGTTTGGGGATAACGGTACAGGCAAAACAAATATTTTAGAAGCAATTTCATTATTTGATAAAGGTACTGGTATTAGAAATGATCGATTGCTAAACATTATTAAATTACAAAGTAAAAATTTTAGTAATTTTGGAGAATTTGTTTCTTTAAATCAAAATTATGAAATAAAGGTTTTTACTCAAAATAATACTAACAATAAACTTTTTAAAAAAATATCCATAAACAATGATAACAAAAAAGAATCATTAAACCACTTTAGATCTTTATTATCATTTATATATTTTCAACCTGAAATGGAGAGGTTATTTTTATTATCACCATCATATAGGAGAAAATTTATAGATAGATTTATTTATTGCAAGAATAAGCATTATAGTTTGTTGTTAAATCAATATAAAAAATATTTAGTTGAGAGATCAAATTTAATTCATAATACAAATGTAGATGAAAATTGGATTACAAATATAGAAGAAAATATAGCCAAGTTGGGTATTGAAATATACAATAATAGAAAAGAACAACTAATAATATTAAATACAAATCTTAACCAATTATATATTAATAAAAAATCTCCATTTTCAATTATTCTAAAAATTTCTGATCAATGCATAAATGACTATCCAGAAATTGAAAGTGATTTAGAGGCTTATAAAAAACTATTAAAGTCCAATAGAAAAATTGATAAAATTTCTGGTAGAACAACTTGTGGTCCACATAGATCTGATATTGCAGGACATATCGAGGAATATTTATCCTTAGATCAGCTTTCAACAGGTGAGCAAAAAACAATTGTTTTATTATTAATATTTGCACAATGCAATTATTTAGTTAATCACTGCAATATTAGTCCTATAATTTTAATGGATGAAATTTGCTCACATTTAGATGAAATCAATAGATCAATTTTATTAAACTTATTGCAGGAGTTTGACCTTCAGTTTTTTATGACTGGAACAGATAAGAATCTTTTCTCTTTTTTATCAACAAATGCGCAATATTATAATATAAGTAAATAGTGGAAAACGAAAATTATTCTTCAGCTTCTATAAAAGTACTAAAGGGCTTAGAAGCTGTACGTAAACGACCTGGTATGTATATCGGAGATACAGATGATGGTTCTGGTTTACATCAAATGATTTATGAAGTGGTTGACAACTCAATAGATGAGGCTTTAGCTGGTTTTTGCTCAGAAATTGAGGTTATATTAAATTCAGATGGAACTGTTACAATAGAAGATAATGGTAGAGGAATACCAGTTGATACACATAAAGATGAGGGGGTATCAGCTGCTCAATTAATTATGACAGAATTACATGCAGGGGGGAAATTTGATCAAAACAGCTATAAAGTTTCAGGTGGTTTACATGGAGTAGGGGTTTCAGTAGTTAATGCACTTTCAACACAATTAGATCTTGAGATTAATAGAGATGGAAGAATATATTATATGAGTTTTGAAAACGGAGTTCCTAAAGATAGTTTAAAGGAATTAAAAAATTCAAAACAAATTAATAAAATAACTGGTACAAAAATAACTTTTCTTCCATCAAATAAAACTTTTAGCAATATAGAATTTAATTTTAAAACTATAGAAAAAAGATTAAGGGAACTAGCTTTTTTAAATACTGGTGTAAATATAAGTTTAAAAGACAAAAGAGGAGTTAAAGAAATTAATACGAATTTTAAATATGAAGGTGGAATAAATGAATACGTAAATTATTTAAATCTAGGCAAAAATGTAATTCATAACAATCCTATATTTTTTTCATCAACAAAAAATAATGTAAGTTTAGAGTGTTCATTACAATGGACAGATAGTTATCATGAAAATACTTTATGTTTTACTAATAATATTTCACAAAGAGATGGAGGAACCCATTTAGCTGGATTTAGAGCAGGCTTAACCAGAAGTGTGGTAAATTATATAAATAGCAAATCAAAATCTGGATATAACGTTTCAGGAGATGATGCAAGGGAAGGCTTAACTTGTATAATTTCAGTAAAACTTCCTGACCCAAAATTTTCTAGTCAAACAAAAGATAAATTAGTTTCATCAGAAGTTAGATCTGTAGTTGAGTCAATTAGTATAGAAAAAATTGAGCAATGGATGGAAGAAAATCCAAATGAAATTAAAAAAGTAATTGATAAAGTAATAGAGGCATCGAATGCAAGGGAAGCAGCAAGAAAGGCGAGAGAACTCACAAGGAGAAAAACAGGATTAGAAAATTCGTCATTGCCAGGTAAACTTGCAGATTGTCAGGAAAAAAATCCTGAATATTCAGAGTTATTTATCGTTGAGGGTGATTCAGCAGGTGGTTCAGCAAAACAAGGTAGGGATAGAAAAAATCAAGCAATACTTCCTTTAAGAGGTAAAATACTTAACGTTGAGCGCGCAAACCCTAGACAAATCTTAACTAGCAATGAAATAGGAATATTAATCACGGCAATTGGCGCAGGTGTTGGTAATCCATCAGGCAATGAGGAACAAGATAAAAATGAAGGAAAGTTTGATATAGATAAAATGAGATATCATAAAGTAATAATTATGACAGATGCTGATGTTGATGGCAGCCATATTAGAACTTTGCTTCTGACCTTTTTTTATAGACATATGAAGCCAATGATCGAAGAAGGAAGACTTTTCATTGCACAACCACCTCTATACAGAGCAAAAAAAGGAAATTCAGTACAATATATAAAAGATGAAAATGAAATGGAACAATATTTAATTAATGAAGGTTCAAAAAATTTAATTTATGAGGTGCCAACTATTGAAAATCAAATACTTAAAATAACTAAACAAGAGTTAATTAAATTAATAAATTTATCAAAAAAAGTACAAAAGTTAGTAAATCAACTTACAAGAAGAATTGATAATAATTTAGTAATTGAGCAAGCAGCAGTCATTGCTGCATTCAAATTAGAATCAATAAATAACAAAGAAATTGGTGACCAACTTGCTAACTATTTAGAATTAAGACTAAACACTATTAAAGAAAAAATTTGGAAAGTAGCTTATGAAAAAAATAAAATTATAGTTGTAAAAACAGAAAGAGGTGTGAAAGAAAAGTATATTATTGATGAAGAGTTTTTGTCAACACCTGAAGCTAAGTCTTTAAATGAGATGAGAAAGCTACTTATGAATAGTTTTGGAGTTTTAAAAAATGGAAGTGCAGGTTTTTTAAAATCTAATGAAACAAAATATCCTATTAATGGCCCATTAGATCTAATAGAAAAAGTTTTAGAAATAGGAAAGCTAGGAACACACATAAATAGATATAAAGGATTAGGAGAAATGAACCCTGATCAATTATGGGAAACTACTTTAGATAAAAATTACAGATCTTTACTATTGGTTAAAATTGACGAAGTAAACGAAGCAAACAGTATATTTGAAACATTGATGGGAGATGTCACAGAGGGTAGAAAAAATTTTATACAAGAGAACTCTTTAAAAGTTGTCAATTTAGATATTTAAGTTATTCAAGCTTAAATTAATGAATAATATTCTATTAAGCAATTTAATAAAAATTAGATGGATAGCTATTATAGGTCAATTCACTGCTATTTTATTTGTCTACTATATACTTGATATCAATTTTTTAGTTATTTTGGCTCTTAGCTTGGTATTTATCTCGATTTTAGTAAATTTGATTTCTTATTTTTTACAAAAAATAGAGAATAAGATTTCTGATAAAATTGCTTTTATTTTTTTATTTTATGACACTTTTCAATTGTCATTTTTATTATATTTAACAGGAGGCATCTTTAATCCTTTCTGTGTATTAATTTTAGCTCCTGTTATAATTTCTGCTACATATTTACAATTTTTTTGGACTATTTTACTTTCTTTTACTTCGATATTAAAAATTTCAATATTAAATTTTTATTATGTTCCAATTAATTGGAAAAATGATTTTTCAATTCCAAATTTATACCAACAAGGTTTAGTTATATCACTTATTATTGCAATTATATTTATTGCAATTTATGCGTATCTTTTTGCTAGATCTTCTAGAGAAATATCAGCCGCTTTGTCAGAAACAAAACTACAATTATCGAATCAAAAAAAAATTACTGAAGTGGGATCATTAAGTGCAGCAGCCGTTCATGAACTAAGCACACCATTAAACACAATTTTTTTAATATTAAATGATTTTTTAAAAGATAAAAAATTAATAAAAAATTTAGACACTTTAAAAGATATAGAATTATTGAAATCTGAGGCTGATAGATGTAAACAAATTCTTTTTAAATTATCAAAAAATCCATTAACATATAAAGATAATTTTTTGAAAAAAATTAAAATTAGCGATATAATTAAAATTAGTTTTGAAAAATTTAATACCAATAAAAAACTTGATCTAATAATTGATCAGAGCGATTTAGAAAAAGAGATAATATTTAAAGATGAAATAATGTATGCCTTAGGAAATATATTACAGAACGCAATAAATTATTCAAAAAATAACATTAAAGTAAATATCAATTTTGATGAAAAGTTATACACTATTCAAATTGTGGATGATGGCCCAGGCTTTCCTAGAGAAATTATTGATAAATTAGGTCAACCTTATGTTTCTAAAAACAATAAAGGAATGGGGTTAGGAATATTTATATCCAAAAATCTTATAAACAGTTTAAATGGTGAAATATATTTTCATAACACAAGTGAGAATAATGCTGCAGTAAAAATAATTTTTAAAAACATGGAATTGATAAAATGAGTAATGAATTAATAATTGTAGATGATGATTTTCCATTTAGGGAAAGATTATCAAAATCTATGCAAAAAAAAGGATTTATTGTTGAGGCATTTTCAAATTACAATGATGCGCAAATAAGAATCATAAATAAAAAATTCGATTATGCTATTATAGATATGAGGTTAGAAGATAAATCGGGCCTTGAATTAATAAAAAATATAAAAGAAATAAGCCCAAAAACGAAATCTCTTTTACTTACAGGTTATGGAAATATTGCAACAGCTGTAGCAGCAATTAAATCTGGAGCAATAGACTATCTTCCCAAACCAGCAGAAAGTGATCAAATATACGATGCTTTAACTTCTTCAAAAGAAATTTTACCTCCTCCACCAAAAAATCCAATGACTGCAGATAGAATTCGTTGGGAGCATATCCAAAGAGTTTTTATTCAATGTGATAGAAATGTTTCAGAAACAGCAAGAAGATTAAGAATGCATAGAAGAACCTTACAGCGAATTTTAAATAAACATGCGCCTAAAGAATGACAACCAAAATAACAATAATAATACCATGTTACAACGAGATAAATATCATTGAGAAATCAATTAGTAGAATTTCTAATATAATAAATAATAATAAATTATTTAAAATTGTTATTGTCGATGATGGTTCTAAAGATGGTACTAGAGAATGGTTGCAAAAAAATATTGATCAATATTTTATAAATATCAATTATCAAATTATATATTTAGAAAATAATTTGGGTAAAAGTCAAGCAATCCAGAAAGGTATAGAAAATATTGAAGGAAATTATGTTGGTTTAATAGACGCAGATTTAGAATATGATTTAAATGATTTAATTGAAATGTATAATATTATTAATAAAGATAATACTTTAGATGCAATATTTGGAAGTAGAAATCTTGGTAACAAATTAAAAATAAGAAAACACAAAATCAACGAATTAGCAGTACGAATTAATACAATATTATTCAATTTTTTATTTAACCAATCAATAACTGATCTTCACTCAGGATTAAAGGTTCTAAAATCTAATGTATTTCATAATATACAGTTAAACTCTAAGGGATTTGAATTTGAAATCGATTTATCATCACAAATGGCAAAAAATAATTATGTAGTTAAGGAATTTGGAATTAGTTATTTAGGAAGAACCAAAAAAGAAGGAAAAAAAATTACTTTTATTGATGGAATAAAATCTTATTATTATTTATTAAAATTTTATTTTAATTAGTTAATTGTCTTTTCTTAATACAATCAATACTGATTAATATTACAGAGCAAATAAAACTGATAAATACCATATTCCAATTTTTTAACAAACTTCCAGTAGACATAATTGGCCAAAAAATAGTCAATAAAGTAGAAAATAAAATAATCTTATTTTCTAATAAAAATAAATTATTTATTTTTAAAAAAAATAAAACTACTAATGAAGAAAATAATATAAAACCTATGATTCCAGATTCAACTAAGGCTTGAATATATAAATTATGGGGATGTGTTGTGCATCCAAAATCCTTATGAAATTTTTTATATTTAGAACTGTTACAAACAGCTGTAAAATTATTTAAACCAATTCCAAAAAAAATATTATCTTTCCATATATTAAAACTAGTTAAATAAATCTCACCATATGCTGAGTTATTAAAGTTTTTTATTACATCATAAAATCGAGGCTGAAGTTTAAATATTTTTTGAGAGCAGTTAACTTCATTATTACAATCAAGATTTCTAGTAATAATCAAGCCTTCGTGTTTTGCTGACTTTTCAATTATTTTGTAATTATTAAAGTGAGGGTGTATTTTAAGATTTATTAAAATAAATATTGATGAAAATATTATTGCTAAAAATAAAATATTTCTTATCTTTTTAGAAAACAAAATACAAAGTATTATACCTAATGACAAAGTTGCAAAAGCCATTCTTTCTCCTGAAAAAAATATTACAGAAATGAAAAGTGATAAACAAAATGTTAGAAGTAATTTGTACCTATTACTTATTTGATCAATTTTTATGTAAACGTATAATATACAAATAAAAAACAATCTTGATAAATAGCATCCAGGAACTAAATCTTGAAAAGGGCCACTCAATCTTCCATATAATCCTTCAGGGACCCTTCCAAAGATATCCTTACCAAATCCTATATCAAATGAATAATTATAAAATTGAAATAATGTATCCAATGCTACCAGGGAACAAATTACAAAAATTAATAATAAAAATTTTTCGAATTCTGCATTTTTTATACTTTTTAATATTACATAACTAGAAATAATAAAGATTATAAACCTTATAAAGATGAGTGCATCAGAGAATGAGGTCATAAAATCATGTGCAAAAAAACTTATAAATATAAACCATATCCAAAGGATCCCCAATATGATCATCCACTTTTCATCTAGATGGTTCATTTTTTTTGGTTTAAAAATAAATTCATAAACAAATAATAAACAAAAAAGTACTAATAAAATATCTGGTATTGCTGGCCCAGTGATTAAAGCTATGGGAATTAATAACCAAATAAAAAAATAAATTTTATTTAATATTAAATTTTCATTCATTATTTAAATTTGTTAATTTAACAAAAACATCCTGTAAATCACTTTCTTTAGTTGAAATTTCATTAAAAGTTATTTTATTCTCATTTAGTATTTTTATAATATCTGAAATTTTATTTTGATTTTTATCATAGCTTAACATTAACTTATTATCTTTTTCAATAGGATTAAATTTGTTTAGTTCTTTTGGTATAATTTGAATATTTTCAATTTCAAAAGTTACAATTTTATTTCCTATTAATTCAAGTAAATTATTTTTGGTGTCACTCTTTATTATTTTTCCTTTGTTAATTATTGTAATGAATTCACATAAATTTTCTGCTTCTTCAAGATAGTGTGTTGTTAAGCAAATAGTTTTACCATTCTTATTTAATTCTAATATATATTTCCATAAGCTTTGTCTTAATTCTACATCAACACCTGCTGTTGGTTCATCTAAAATAATTATTTCTGGATCATGAACAAGCGCTTTTGCAACTAACAATCTTCTTCTCATTCCACCAGAAAGAGTTCTGGCATAAGCATTTTTCTGCTCAAGCAGACCTACTCTAGATAATATTTCATTTGTTCTACGATTAATTTTTTTTATGCCATAAAGTCCTGCTTGTAATTCTAATAATTCAAAAGGCGTAAAGAATGGGTCTATATTTAATTCTTGAGGAACTATTCCAATTTTTCTTCTGCTTTCTTTAGCATTTGAATCTATATCCAATTCTTCAATTAATACTTTTCCCGAGTCTTTTTTTACAAGTCCACCTAATATATTAATAAATGTTGATTTTCCTGCTCCATTTGGTCCTAACAAACCATAAATGCTTCCTTTTGGTATTTTTATTTCAAAATTTTCTAAGGCTTTAACTGTATTTGAATTACTTTTTTTATATATTTTGTTTAGATTTAAAGCTTGAATTGCATATATATCCATAATTAAGTAAATTGAATTATATACTTTTTTTTAAATGAATAAACACAATAGACTAATTTTAGTTGATGGCTCAGGATATATATTTAGAGCATATTATGCATTGCCTCCAATGCAAAAAAAAGATGGAACACCCGTCAATGCCGTTTTTGGATTCACTAATATGTTAGTAAAACTAATTGAAGATTATTACGAAGATAAAATCATTGTTGTCTTTGATGCAGCCAGAGAAAATTTTAGGAATTCAATTTATAAAGATTATAAGGCCAACAGAGGTGAAACACCTGAAGATTTAATTCCTCAATTTGAATTGATTAGGAGGTGTGTTGATTCATTTGATATTAGTCAAATAGAGATCGAAGGCTATGAAGCTGATGATATTATAGCTTCTTTTGCTAAAGTCGCTTCATCTAAAAAAATTAATTCTCTTATTGTTTCCTCAGATAAAGATTTAATGCAATTGGTAAATGATAAAGTGACTATGTTGGATCCAATAAAAAATAAATCCATCGGTATAGAAGAAGTCAAAGAAAAGTTTGGTGTAGGTCCTGAAAAAGTCATATACATTCAAGCATTAACTGGAGATAAAGTTGATAATATTCCTGGTGCGCATGGTATAGGCCCTAAAACAGCTTTAGATTTAATTAATCAATTTGGTGATATTGAAGAATTAATTAAAAAAGCAGATGAAATAAAACAAGAAAAAAAGAAAAATGCAATAATCAGTTCAAAGGAAGATATAAAGATAAGTTTGGAACTAGTAAAATTAAAAAATGATATAGATTTACCTTTATCAATCAATGAAATTAAAACTTATGAAGAAATTAAAGACACTAATCAAGAAAAACTATTTAATTTTTTGAATGAACTAGAATTTAAAAAAATTTTAGAAAGAATTAAAAATAATACATATATAATTGGTAAAGAAAAAACAGATAATACAATTGATGATAAAAGATTTAATTATAAATTAATTAATACAAAAAATGAACTAGATATTTTAATTCAAGAAATATCAAAAAAAGGATTTTGTTCTATTGATACAGAAACTAATTCTTTAAATGTAGAACGTGCAAAAATTGTAGGTAT
>CEUZ01257869.1_pt1 | contig 10895 bp, 8 predicted proteins | sample 361511 | NCBI WGS metagenome assembly CEUZ01 (sample SAMEA2622822, study PRJEB7988) | marine metagenome | biome: marine biome (ENVO:00000447); feature: surface water layer (ENVO:00002042); material: "saline water (ENVO:00002010), including plankton (ENVO:xxxxxxxx)" | depth 5 m
TATGCCAGGCCAAGAAAAAATGGTTATGGAATATTATCAAAAAAATCAAAATGCAGTAGCTAGTTTGAGAGGGGCATTATACGAAGAAAAAGTAATAGAATTAATAAAAACAAAAATTAAGCTAGAGAAGAAAACTATAAAGACAAAGGAAGCAGAAGATATATTAAAAAAAATTAGTGAGGATTCTAAAACATCAAAATCTTCCGATACTAAAAAACAACAGAAAAAAACAAAAATAACAAAGAAAAAATAGAAAAAATTAGCAAAAACTCTCTGAAAATTGTATAAGCGATACTGCTATGATTCGTAAGACTGAAGAAGAAATGAACAACTTGATCCCTGTGGTTGTTGAACAAACAAACAAGGGTGAAAGGGCATATGATATTTATTCTAGACTTTTAAAGGAGAGAATAGTTTTTTTAGTCGGCCCAGTTAATGACAATGTTGCATCATTGGTTACAGCACAACTACTTTTTTTAGAGTCAGAAAATCCAAAAAAAGAAATAAATTTTTACATAAATAGTCCTGGAGGACTGGTCACATCTGGTTTGGGAATTTACGACACTATGCAATATATAAAATCACCAGTATCTACACTTTGTATTGGACAGGCTTCTTCTATGGGATCATTTCTTTTAGCAGCTGGTGAAAAAGGAAGGAGATTTTCATTACCTCATTCTAGAATTATGGTCCATCAACCTTCGGCTGGTTTTCAAGGTCAGGCTACAGACATTCAAATACATGCAAAAGAGATTCTGTCTTTAAAGGAAAGGCTAAACCAAATATATTCCAAGCATACTGGAAAATCTGTAAAAGAAATTGCACAGGCTCTAGAAAGGGATAAATTTATGACAGCCGAAGAAGCAAAAGATTTTGGCCTTATAGACTCGGTAGTTGAAAAGAGAAAATAATACACAACATCTAGTTAGTCGCACAACTTCTACTTGCCATAGATTCCTCTAACATTTAAAATTAGATTATTGATTCGTTATGTCGGATAAAAATAATAAAAATATTCTTTATTGCTCTTTCTGTGGGAAAAGCCAACACGAAGTCAAAAAACTAATCGCAGGCCCAACTGTTTTTATTTGCGATGAGTGTGTTGAGCTTTGTATGGATATTATCAAAGAGGAAACTAAAAGTTCTTTATTTAAAAATGAAGAAGGGGTTCCAACACCAAGAGAGATATGCAAGGTTTTAGACGATTATGTAATTGGGCAAACTCACGCAAAAGAAGTTTTGTCTGTGGCGGTGCACAACCATTATAAAAGATTAAATCACGAATCAAAAAATAATAAAGATTTAGAATTATCCAAATCTAACGTTTTGTTAGTTGGTCCCACAGGATGTGGAAAAACTTTGTTAGCTCAAACTTTAGCAAGAATTTTAGATGTGCCATTTACGATGGCAGACGCTACTACTTTAACAGAAGCTGGGTACGTAGGTGAAGATGTAGAAAATATAATTTTAAAGTTACTTCAAGCTGCAGATTATAATGTTGAAAAAGCCCAGAGAGGTATAGTTTATATTGATGAAGTGGATAAAATTAGTAGAAAGTCTGAAAATCCTTCTATTACCAGAGATGTTTCTGGAGAAGGCGTGCAACAAGCTCTTTTAAAAATTATGGAAGGAACAATAGCAAGCGTTCCACCTCAGGGCGGTAGAAAGCATCCACAACAAGAATTTTTGCAAGTAGATACCACAAATATTCTTTTTATATGTGGAGGTGCTTTTGCTGGACTAGATAAAGTAATTGAAGCCAGAGGTAAAGGAACTTCAATTGGTTTTGGAGCAAAGGTTGTAAGCAAAGAAGAAAGTAGAGTTTCAGATCTTATAAAAAAATTAGAACCTGAGGATTTAATTAAGTACGGTTTAATACCAGAATTTGTTGGTAGAATGCCAATTGTTACTACCCTAGAAGATTTGGATGAAAAATCTTTAATAAAAATTTTACAAGAGCCTAAGAATTCTCTAACAAAACAGTACAAAAGACTATTTGAATTTGAGAACGTTAAATTAGAATTTAGAGAAGATGCTTTGAGCGAGATAGCAAAAAAAGCTATAAATAAAAAAACTGGTGCTAGAGGCCTTAGATCTATAATGGAATCGATTTTACTCAAAACCATGTTTGCCTTACCTGATATGGATAATGTTAATTCAGTTACAATTGACAGATCTGTTGTTAAGGGGAAAAGCGAACCTATTATTAGTTACTCTAAAAATAAATCTACGTCTGCAGCATAAATTTTCCTTGCAATAATTATTTAAGTAGCCATATTAATGCTATGAACTCGGAGATTAGAAAGCCTCTTTTACCACTTAGGGATATAGTTATTTTCCCTTCAATCGTCGTGCCACTTTTCGTTGGACGAAAGAAATCCATAAAAGCTTTAGAAGAAGTGATGAAATCAGACAAATCTGTGGTTTTGGTTACACAAAAAAACTCGGAAGTAGACGATCCTGCAGCAAATGACATTTACTCATTTGGGTGTCTTAGCAAGGTTTTACAGTTATTAAAATTACCCGATGGTACAGTCAAAGTTTTGGTAGAAGGTCTAGCTAGAGTAAAGATACTCGAAATAGAAAACGACAATAAAAAGTTTTTAAGTTGTAAAACCCAGATTGTAGAAACGGGAAAAGAAAATGAAGAGAATAAAATTTTCGCAACAAATTTAATTAAAAAGTTCGAGAAACTATCTGGTTTAAACAAAAAAGACGTATCTGACTTTACTAAAGGTTTAAAATCTTTAAAGAATGCAACACAATTAGCCGACAATATTTGTTCCAATCTAAATATTCAGATTTTTGAAAAACAAGCATTGCTTGAGATGACTGATCTTAAAAAGAGATTAGAAAAGATTTATGAATTAATAGAAAAAGAAACAAGCGTTATAAGCATGGAGAAAAGAATAAGAGGAAGAGTTAAGAATCAAATGGAAAAAACTCAAAGAGAATATTATTTAAATGAGCAATTAAAAGCAATACAGAAGGAACTTGGAGAAATAGAAGATGGCAAGGATGAGATATCGAATTTAAACAAATCTATTACAAAAGCTAAAATGACAAAAGAAGCTCAAAACAAATGTTTATCTGAACTAAAAAAGCTTAAAGGAATGAGCCCCATGTCCGCAGAAGCAACAGTTGTTAGAAACTACCTGGATTGGATGATCGATTTACCTTGGAGCAACAAAAGTAAAATTATTTCAGACTTAAATACTGCTCAAAAAGTTTTAGACGAAGATCATTATGGATTAGCAAAAGTTAAAGAGAGAATAATAGAGTATTTAGCGGTTCAAAAAAGAATAGAGAAACTCAAAGGCCCTATACTTTGTTTGGTTGGTCCACCAGGAGTGGGAAAAACATCTCTTGGTAAGTCAATTGCTAGAGCTACTGGAAGAAAGTTTGTAAGAATCTCTTTGGGAGGAATAAGGGATGAAGCTGAAATAAGAGGACATAGACGAACTTACATTGGTTCTTTACCTGGAAAAATTATACAAATGATGAAAAAAGCAGGAACTAATAATCCACTATTTTTATTAGATGAAATTGATAAGGTAGGTAGTGATTATAGGGGAGATCCATCTTCTGCTTTATTAGAGGCTTTAGACCCTGAACAAAACAAAACATTTAACGATCATTATTTAGAGGTAGATTATGATTTGTCAGATGTTCTCTTTGTAACTACAGCCAATACATTAAACATTCTTCCACCACTGTTAGATAGAATGGAGATTATAAGGTTACCAGGTTACACAGAAGATGAAAAAATTAATATATCTCAGAAATTTTTAATACCTAAACAAAGCGAAGATAATGGATTAAAAAAAGACGAATGGGAAATTACAGAGAAAGTAAACAAAAAAATTATTAGAGATTATACTAGAGAGTCAGGAGTTAGAAATTTGGAAAGAGAGATTTCAAAAATCGCAAGAAAGATGGTCAAAAAAATAGACTCAAAAGAGAAAGTAAATAAAACAGTTTCAGAGGAAGATCTAAACGCTTATTTAGGAGTGAAAAAATTTAATTTTGGTGAAATAGAAAAAGAAAATAAAACCGGTGTTGCCACAGGTTTGGCATGGACTGAAGTTGGAGGAGAGATTCTAAAAATAGAGTCTGTTAATATGCCGGGTAAAGGAAAAATGCAGATTACTGGTAAACTCGGAGAAGTAATGCAGGAATCTGTAAAGGCTGCAAAATCCTATGTTAGATCCAAATCTTTGGAATATGGAATAATACCTCCTTTCTTTGAAAAAAAAGATTTTCACATACACGTTCCAGAAGGAGCAACACCTAAAGATGGCCCTTCAGCAGGAATTGCAATAGTTACATCAATCATATCTTCAATAACAGGAGTAGCTGTAAGCAAAGATGTAGCTATGACAGGCGAAGTAACTTTGAGAGGGCATGTTCTTCAAATAGGAGGTTTAAAAGAAAAATTATTGGCAGCTCACAGAGCTGGAATTAAAACCGTATTGATTCCAAATGATAATAAGAAAGATTTAGTAGAAATACCGGAAGTTATTAGAAAAAGCATAAATATAATTCCAGTTAGTACAGTGGACGAGGTATTAAAACATGCACTAACCAAAGTACTGAAACCAGTAAAATGGGCAGAAATCGATCAGGTATCAGCTAAAAAAGACGAAGTTACGAGCAGACATTAGTTTTTTAAAATCAATCAATCCAGTTTTTGTATTTTGTTAAATTTTTTCCTAGATATTTAGGTAAAATGTCTTCTCCAACTTTTTCTAATTTATTTTTATTCTCAAATCTATTTTTATTTTTATCTGAAAAATGGTCATAAAATACTAATTTATTTTTGATAAATTTTTCCATATCTTTTTCCGAAAATTTTGCTTCTTCATATTCTGGATGATGAGCAAAGTTCTTCATCTTTTCATGTAAATCTTTTGGACTCTTCATATTTGTAAAATGCCACCCTCCATTTTTTACTATTTGTATGTTGTTATACTTTTTTTTTGAAAAAAAGGTATCTATTCTCCATAGAGGATATTTTTTAGCCTTTATGTTTCTTAACCATTGAGGGGAAAGAAAAAATCCTTTTCTACATGCTTTTGTTCCGTACCATAAGAGTTTTGGATATAGCAAATTCAATTTATAGTAAAACATCCTTTGTTCAAATAATAAAATATTTTTTTTAATATTTTTAAAATTTACACCTTCTAGATTAGGTATTTCATCTAAATCAGATAAAATTATAACATCTTCATTGTTTAATTTTTTTATACCTTGCTGCAAACATTCTCTTTGATAGTTATCTCTTAATAGTCCGTTAAAAATTTTTTTGTTATTTGTCTCATCTTCACCATCATCGTCTTGAGTTTTTTTTAAGTTTTTTGGCACGTCTTCAATGTAAAAGTATTCAATTTTATTCTGAAACTTCTTAAAGTTCTCTATTTTAAAATTTTTATTCTTAACTTTTCCACTATGGGCAAATTTACTTTCTGTAATAATAAACTTATCTACATATTTATCTAAAATATTAAGACGAAGATCTAATAGCTCGTCTTCGTCATAATACATAAAGCAATCGTATATTTTCATATATATTTGAATAAAGCTTTAATTTAATATAATTAATATCTAAATACAAAAGTTATGAGAAAAAAGATAGTTATCATTGGAGCTCTTGGTTATATCGGCACAGAACTATGCAAAATTTATTCAGGAGAAAGTTGGAAAAACTTCATTGTTGCTATAGATAGTCGCTTTATTTCAGAAAGAGTTAACCAATTAAGAGAATGGAATATAGAGTTTCATCAAGGCGGATTATTAGATAAAGATTTCTTAGAAAAGAATTTAACCGATGCTGATATAGTTTATCATTTGGCTGGAATCACGGACGTTGCTTACGTAAAAAAAGACTCTAATGTACAGCAAGATGAAAAAATAAAAACAATTGCAATTGATGGGACAAGAAATGTTTTAAATTCAATACATAAAAAATGTAAATTAATTTTTCCTTCTACGCATGTGATTTATGAAGGCATTAAAGAAACAAAAAAAAATATTGAAGAAAATGAAAAACCATGCCCAATTCTTGCTTATTCATCAAGCAAGGCTCAGAACGAAAAAGAAATCAGGGAGTCAAAAAAAAATTATGTAATATTAAGATTGGGATCTGTTTATGGATACTCCACAGACACTATGAGAATAAACATAATGCCTAATTTATTTTCAAAAATCGCTTCTTTGAATGGCACCATTAGTTTGTTTTCTGGCGGCAAACAAATTAAAAGTTTAGCTCCTTTAATTGATGTTGCAAGGTGCATGAAGTTTATGGGTGAAAGTAAAAAAATAAATAATGAAACATTTAATTTAACAAAAGAATCTGTAACGGTAAAAGAAGTTGCTGAGATTTGCAAAAAAATAAACCCAAAAATGTCTATAAAAACAACAGACGATGAAACACCTAATTTGGGGTATACACTTTCAAATAAAAAACTCTTAAAAACCGGTTTTAAATTTCTTTATAATTTAGAGGACTCTATTAGAGAAATGATAACAATGTGGTCAAAGAGAAAATTTAATGAGAATCTTGAATATATAAAAAAAGGAGAGAAGGAATTTAAAGATACACGTGGAAAAATAAGCAATTATGAATTACCTGAACCTATAAATTTAGTTGGATATATAGATTCTAAAAAAGGAACTGTTAGAGCAAACCACTTCCACCCAATTCAGGAACAGAAAGTCTTATTAGTGAAAGGTCAATTTATCAGCATCTACCAAGATTTGCTAAATAAAAATTCATCAAAGATTACTCACGTGGTGAACGAAGGAGACTTAATAGTAACAAAACCGAATGTTGCGCATGCAATGGTATTTACTAAAGACTCAATTTTTTTAAATTTAGTTAGAGGGGAAAGGGAACATGAAAATTATGGCATAACGCATACCGTCAAACATGTATTAGTAGACGAAAAAGAAAAAAAAAAATTAATGGCGAATTACAAAATTAATTGTCGTTGCTGTGGAAATAATAATTTAAAGAGAGTAGTTTCATTAGGATATCAACCGCTAGCAAACAACCTTCTTATTAACAAGAATTCTAATTGTGAATTATATCCATTAGAAATGAATTATTGTGAAAATTGTTATAACTGCCAATTATCAATTGTTATTGATCCAAAAAAAATGTTTTCAAATTATCTATATTTGTCTTCTACATCAAAATCTTTTAGCAAACATTTTGAAGAGGCTGCTAAAAAATATATAAAAGAATTTAAATTATCTAAGAAAAAGTCTTATATTATAGATGTCGGTAGTAACGATGGTGTAGCTCTTAAACCATTTAAGGATAAGAAATTTAATAATATTTTAGGAATTGAACCCGCAAAAAATTTGGCAAAGCTTTCAAATAAAAATAAAATAAAAACTTTTAACGGATTTTTAGAAGAGAAAAATATAAAAAAAATAAAAAAAAATGCAAATTTAATTTTGGCATCAAATGTGTTTGCTCATTCAGACAATTTAAAGGAAATGGCCGAATGTATGCTTAAACTCTTAGACAAGAGGGGAACAATTATTATAGAAGTACAATATTTACTAAACACCATAAAAGATCTTACTTTTGATAATATTTATCACGAGCACTATAATTATTGGTCATTAACATCCTTGATAAACTTTTTTAAACAATTTGAAGTTACATTATACAAAGCTGAAAGAATTAATACTCATGGAGGCTCTATAAGAATCTACATAAAAAAGGGAAGAAAAAACAAAGTAGAAAATAGTATAAAAGAACTATTAAAAATTGAGGAAAAATTTGGAATAAAAAATTACAAGACATATGAGGAGTTTGGAAAAAAAGTTCAAAAAATTAAAGAAAATGTTAGAAAAAATATAAAAAACTTAAAATCTAATGGAAAAAAATTAATTGGCTATGGATCTCCTGCCAAAGCTACAACTGCGTTAAATTTTTTTGGTATATCAGAAGAGATAGATTTTATTGTAGAAGATAACAAATTAAAGCAAGGAAAATTTGTGCCTGGGGTAAATATACCAATAGTTAACAAGAAAAAAGTTTTGGATAAAAATAATAACATGATTGTTTTGGCTTGGAACTTTTATCAGGATATAAAAAACAATAATAAAGAGCTTTCCAATAACTTTGTAAGTATTAAGGATTTAGAAAAGTAGACTATTTTTTTAAATAATTTTCAGCTTGTAAAATAATTTTTTCAGTATTTTGTGGAATATTATCTAATTTTTTTTTTGAATCTTTAATCTCATGTAATAGTTTTAATTTATTTTCTTTTTGATCTGTAACTTCATTGACTAGTTTTAATTTATTTTTCTCTCCCTCTAACAATAGATCAACGGCCGCAATAATATCTTTCACTTTGTATTTATTATTCATTTATAAGTTTCGTTTTATAAAGTTTTTTAAAAAAAACTAAACTATCTGGATTTGCTAAGGCCTGCAAATTATCAATTTTTTCACCATGAATGGCTTTTTTTACAGCTAGTTCTACAATTTTTCCACTTTTAGTTCTTGGTATCTCAGGCACTTCTATAACTTTATAAGGAACATGCTTAGGTGAACAATTTTTTTTAATTTTATTTTTAATTAAATCAACATCTTCACTGCTAAGTGAATTCTTTGTCTTTAAAACAACAAATAATATTATTCTTATATCGTCATTCCAATTTTGACCTACAACTAAACTTTCACGAATAAAATTGATATTTTCTACTTGTCTGTATATTTCTGCGGTGCCTAATCTTACCCCCCCAGGATTTAGTGTAGCATCTGATCTTCCAAGTATAATAAAACCACCATTTTTTGTTCTTTGAATAAAATCACCATGATGCCAAATATTTTTATATTTCAGAAAATAAGCTTTTTTAAATTTTTTATCACCAAAGTCATTCCAAAATTTTATAGGCATTGTTGGAAAAGGTTTTTTTACGACTAGTTCACCTTTTTCATTTCCATTTATACTTTTTCCTTTTTCATTAAAAACATCAACATCTATACCAAGGCTTTCACCTTGTATTTCACCAGCATAGACATTAGCAAAAACATTTCCCAAAACTAGACAGCCTACGACATCAGTACCACCACTTATAGAAGATAGATGTATATTTTTTTTTATATTCTTGTAAACGAATTCAAAACTTTCTTTAACCAAGGGAGAACCTGTAGAAGCAATAATTTTTAAACTAGACAAATCTAAATTATTAAAATTACAATTTTCTTTTTTTAGAAAATCAATATACTTAGCACTCACACCAAATAAATTTATTTTTTCTTTTGAACAAAACTTCATTAGAACGTCTTTAGATGGAAAGGTGGGTGATCCATCATATAAATATACACTTGCACCTGATGACAATCCTCCAATTAACCAATTCCACATCATCCATCCTGTTGTTGTGTAGTAAAAAATTTTATCATTGTTTACTATGTTACAGTGTAGTGAAAACTCTTTGTTATGCTCAATCAAGACATTTCCAGCCCCATGAGTAATGCATTTTGGAACACCAGTTGTTCCACTAGAATAAAGTATATAAAGGGGGTGATTAAAACTGAATTTTTTAAAAGTTTCATCTATTTTAGATTTTTTAATAATTGAATAAAAATCAAGATATTTTGAATTTATTTTTTTTTCAAATTTGTTCATGTATGGAAAAACTATCACTTTCTTTATCGATTTAATTTTTTTTAATATTTTAGGAATCTTTTCTAAAATATTTATTTTTTTTCCATTATAAAAATAATATTCACAAGTTATAAGAATTTTTGGTTTTATTTGTGAAAATCTATCTATTACTCCGTCAGCTCCAAAGTCTGGAGAGCAAGATGACCATATCAAGCCATTTTTTGATGTAGCTAAAAAAGCGATAATAGTTTCAATTGAATTAGGAACGTAGGCAGCTATTCTATCTTTTTCTTTTAGATTTATTTTTTTTAAGTAGTCAGAAAATTTACAAACATTTTCATACAGTTTTTTCCAAGTAATTTTTTTTTGTATAAAACTTTCTGAGAAAAAATTTATGGCTGTTTCTTGATTTTTTTTTGTTAATAGATTTTCAGCATAATTTATCTTAGAATCAGGAAAAAAAATATTCTTATAAAATCTTTTATTTTTTTTAATAATTTCCCCCTTTTTTATACCTTTGATTTTTGTAAAATCCCAAACTTCAGACCAAAAATATTCTGGATTTTTTACAGACCATTCCCAAATATCTTTAAACTTACTAGTATTTTTAAATAAACCTTTCTTTTCTAAACGTTTACAAAACTTTTCCAGTTGAGAATTTTTCTTTAATTCTTCATTTGCTGACCATAATGAAGAATGATTTTCTGTCATTAACTTTTATCTATAAAAATCTAGAATAAGAATTTTAAAATTATTAATCGTTTCAAAAAAATGCTCTACGTATGGCTCTAGAAACGGAAATCTTGATACGATTATATTTTTACCAAGATCTAATATACCAACTATTGCTATTATGAATATTGACAGAGTAATTATATAGTTGAAAAAACCAAATCCTGGTTTTTCTTCTACTTGAATAGGTTTTTGTTTTTGCGGTTTTCTTGGCTTTGGTGTTTTTTTTGATAAACCCTTTGTTACAGCATAATTTTGTACTGAAGTTCCCCATTTTTGTTGCATATAATCTTTTGAGTAAGGTATAGGACCTTTGTTTTTTTTTTCTGTTTTTTTCTTTATAGGCTGGATTGTTTTTTTTGTAGAAAAAGAGGTTGTTTTCTTAACGATTTCAGGTTTTTTTAAAGGAAATTGCTTCCACTCGTTTGAGCAAGAACTGCATTGAACAACTCTACCCTCAACAGGTATTGCATTATCTGGAACCTCAAATCTCTTCTTACATTCTGTACAAGTAATTATCATTTGTTAAAA
>CEUZ01036950.1_pt1 | contig 10894 bp, 8 predicted proteins | sample 361511 | NCBI WGS metagenome assembly CEUZ01 (sample SAMEA2622822, study PRJEB7988) | marine metagenome | biome: marine biome (ENVO:00000447); feature: surface water layer (ENVO:00002042); material: "saline water (ENVO:00002010), including plankton (ENVO:xxxxxxxx)" | depth 5 m
TTAACACAACTGAAGAGGTAAAGCTTGCAATTGAAGAGATTTGTGATTCGGTAAAAGAATTAGAAGCAATCCGTGCATGATCATTCTTAATTATTACGAATATAATACCAAATATGGCAGTTCCATCTACAGATGACATTCATATTCCACTTTTAAATTATATTTCAGATGGTGAATTACATACATTAACCGGTTGTGTTTTACATTTACAAAAATATTTTGAATTAACAAAAGATGAGAAGATACAAGTTACATCAAAGATTAGAAAAAAGCAATTAAAACATTCATACGTTCCATTAATCTTAACAGATTTTTATGTAAGAGTTCAATTAGCGGTTACTAATTTTCGTAATGCAAAACCTAAATCATTTCTTAGAGATTTACCTGGAACAAAAAGTATAGGAGTTTTTTTAATATCAAATGAAGGTATGGAACTATTGAAATTACCAAAAAGTGAAAGATTGGAGAAAATGCGTAAAGCAAAAAATCTTCGTACTAAGATTAACAAGGGAAAAAGGTCAAAAAAATGACACCTTCACAAAAAGCAGCTAGAACAAGAAAACGAAGAAAGGCTGCTAAAGATGCGTATGAAAAGAAGGTAAAGTATGAAGGATTATTCAAAATTGATGAGAAAAAAGAATACTATGACATACTAAGTGAATGTTCTAAAAGAGAAGGATATTCAAAACCAACTTGTTTTTGTTGTAAAATAAATGATTGGAAGTTTTTAGTATTTGATCATAAAACAAAGAGGCCTGATTCTCATAAAGGAAAAAGCGGAATTGGTTTAGCAAGAAAATTACTAAAGGAGAATTTTAAAGGTATTCAAATTTTATGCCATAACTGTAACACTGGTAAAGAAATCTATGGAACAAAACATTGCCCACATCATTTATCCTCAAAAGGTAGGAAACGATTGAAAAGTGTCAAATTGCCATTCAAGTAACTTTAATTCCAACTATTTCACTAAATGATCCTATGAAAAATCAGTTTTTTGTTATAGTGGATAGAGATGAATCTGACAAATTCAGGCAATTCAATTACAATACATATGAAAAATTACTTGAAAAATTAGGATATTCAAATTCAAGATTTTGGGCATTCCCAGAAAATGAAAAAGAAGGTTTTGATAAAGTCAAGATTGACGATGAAATATACTTTGCAATACAAGGTGACCATACCTTTTCATTTTCTGCCAAAGTTTCAGGAAAAGAAGAAAATTCGAATTTAGCAGAAAAAGTATTTGGTGAGGGATTCAGACAGAAAATTACAAAATCTGTATTATTTTTTAACGAATTTTTTGTGACATCTATTAATTATACAGAAATGTTACGTTCTACAGGACAAGAGGCAGTAGATAAACCAGGTCTTTATCTTATTCAAAATAAATTTGAAGAAACAAAAATAAAAAGTAATGAACCAAAAGAGATTCGAGATGTATTTATTCCAGTTGATCATGCCGGCCCACCACCAAAAATTCAAGCAACAACCACAAGGTACATTCGCGATACAGTAAAAACGCGTTTGTTAAAAATGAAATATGAAAACAAGTGTCAAATTTGTAATTATCAAATTATCAAACCAAACAATGAATATTATTCAGAAGTTCATCATATCTGGCCATTACAAAATGGAGGAGATGATGATTTTGACAATATGCTAGTTTTATGTCCAACTCACCATGCAGAATTTGATTATAATGTAATTAGAATTTCAAAAGATGGTAAAAACATCATAGATAATAATGAAAATGTGTTAAAAGAATTAACATACATTGACGAACATAAAACATCACAAAAAAACATTGATCAGCAATTTCGAGAGAATATAGAATGACATTGAGAGATTTAAAATTACAATGGATGTATACGTCTCCAGAAAATGTGTATAAAGAATTTTTCAATAAAGTTTTGAAAGAATCAGATGAATGTATGAGATTCGGTGGAGTGTTTTCATCAAGAACATTTGCGGATTGTGCATCAGGTATGCAAGAATTTATTCAAAATAATGGGAAGATGAAATTGATTTTAGTTTCAGAGTTTTCTGATGAAGATGTTAAAGCATTACAAACAGGAATAAAAAATGTGGAAGATTTAATCATAAAAAATTGGATTACTGAAATTTCAGAGATTAAGGATAAATTTCAAGAAGACCATGTGAAAGCTTTAGCATGGCTTCTCAAAGAAGGATTTCTTGAAATAAAAATTATTGTGGTAAAAGATCCTTTAGGAAAAATACTTAATCCATCAGAAATGAAAAAAGTTGGATTTCTAGATAGAAAAATAGGGATTTATGTTGACAAACACGCTGATGGGTTAGTTTCATTTTCAGGTCAAATTGGCTACGATGATAAAATTTTTGACGATTGGTATAGATTTGAGGTTTTTCGTTCATGGAAAGAAAATGAAAAAGAAAGAATTAATGAAAATTGGAATTATTTTGAGAAATTATGGAAAAATGAATTAAATGAAATTGAAAAATTTTCAATAACAACAATAAACATTCCTCAAGCAATAGAACAGGAAATTATTAAAAAAGCACCAGAAACTAAGGAAGAAATTCATTTAGAAAAACCGAAAACGCTGTTTTCATATCAAAAAAATGCACTTTCAAAATGGGAAGAAAATAACTTTAGAGGAATTTTTGAAATGGCCACGGGTACAGGCAAGACATTTACCGCAATCAAAGGAATTGGAAAGTTAGAAGAGAAAGTAGGGCCATTAGCAGTTGTGGTCGCAGTTCCATCAATTCCATTAATTAATCAATGGAGAAATGAATTACTAGAGGAAGAATACACCTCATTAACAAATCAGAAAAACGCAAAATGGCAAACAGAATTTGAAAGTGAATGTAAAGCAATTAAAAATGGAATTAGAAAGAAGAGTTCCATTGTAGTTTTACATTATCTGACTTATACTAAGGAAGATTTTATAGAGAAAATTAAAAAAATTAATGAAAAATGGAATCTTCCACTTTTACTTATTGGAGACGAAGTACATAATGCGGGTGCAGGTGGTGCACAAAAAGGATTATTAGATGATTACAAATATCGTATTGGTTTAAGTGCAACAGTAGATAGATACTTTGATGATATTGGAACGCAGATAATCAAAGATTATTTTGGAGAAGTTGTAATTACATATGATTTAGGTCAGGCAATTGCTGATGGAAGACTAGTGGAATACTATTATTATCCAAAATATTTGCAATTAGAGCCAGATGAATTAGATGCATATAGACAATTATCAACAAAAATTGCTATACTTACATCAGCAATTGAGAAAGCAAAGAAACAAAAGAAAAAAATTTTCGTGGAAGAACAAAAATTGTTCAACCTAAATTTGAAGCGTGCAAAAATAATTAAAAATGCAAGACAAAAAATTCCTGCGTTCAAGGATGCAATAGATAAAGATCCTAAAATAAAACACACTTTTGTTTTCTGTTCTGGGGAGCAGTTACCAGAAGTAAAAACAATCTTGAATAAGAGAATTCCAATTCCAATTTCTTCTGCAAGTATTACTCAAAATGATCCACCAAATAAAGAAGATAGAGAACGAATTTTGCAAGATTTAGCAAATGAACGGTATAAGGTAGTTATTGGAATAAAGATTCTTGATGAAGGAATAGACGTTCCAGAAGCACGAAACTGCTTTCTTTTAGAAAGTACAGGTAATCCAAAACAATTCATACAAAGAAGAGGAAGAGTTTTGAGAATTTTTAGAGGGGAGTATAAGGATGGAACCAAAAAAGAATATGCAAGAATTAATGATTTTCTCATAATGCCGGAGATGGGACCAGATGCATCAGATGAAGAATTAAACGTGCACAAAAACTACATCGAAAAACAACTAAAACGACAAATAGAAATGGCAAAGATTGCAAAAAATGCCCCAATATGCTTGGCAGAAATAGATAAAATTAAAGCAAAATTTGGTTTAGATCAAATTTAAAACGTACTAATTCCTCGAATTCATCTTGGCAGAAATTAATCCGAAAATTATTGAAAAATTTTCCAGTTATCCAGGATTACCTCAAAGTTATGTGAAATTTATCAAAAAAATTCTAGAGGCTGAGGATATTTTGACTAGAAAAAATTCATCAAAAAAAGAAATTACATCATCTTATATCCACATTTTAAGAGAATTTGCCGACGATGAAGAAATTCTTGAATACATTAAAGAAAAGGAGTTAGATTCAACTGAGTGAATTACAAAGTAGTAGACTATACATTACACAAATTTCCTTAAAGGATTATAGAACATATCAAGATGGCGATAATGTTTTAGAGTTCTCACCAGATCCTAAAAAACCAATAACAATAGTTCATGGAACAAGTGGGGAAGGGAAAACAACATTATTGAATTCAATTCATTGGTGTTTTTACGGAGAAGAAAGAGCACAAAATAAAATTGATACCAAAGAGGGTGATGAAGGTATTGTAAATAAACAAGTGTTTAAAAAACTAGGATTAGGTAAAACTGAAGAAACATTTGTTGAGATTTACATCTACAAAGACGATCACCCACAATTTCACATTAAAAGATCAATTATCACAATGAAAAATTCAGATAATGGCACACTAAGAAATAATGAAACTAATGCTGCACTAACTCCAACAAACTTCTCTTTAGAAGAAAAATTAGAATTTGAAGAGTGGGATGATGAGAGTGAACAATTAATTTCAAGCTCATCAAAAGAAAATGCGGAAAAAAGAATTCACAGTAATTTTCCTAAACACGTTTCTGAGTATCTCTTGTTTGATGCAGAATTATTAACAGACTTTGAAAAAAATAAAAGTGGAACATTAGTTAAAAAAGGAATAGATGAGATAACTGGATTGCCAGTACTCCTTACAGCTGTGAAAAATTTTAGTAAGGTTTTAGATAAATTTGAAGATGAACAAGGAGAAGGAGATTCAGAGTATAAAGCGCTTTTAGAAAGAAAGAGGAGTTTGCAAGAAATAATCGAAGAAAGTACAGAAGGTATTGAAAGAGCAAAAGAGAAGATTGTAGAACTACAAGAAAAAAATAAAGAAATAAATCGAAAATTATTAGCATCTGGTGAAGACATAGTAAATGAAAAGGAAGCAACAAGGGCAACTAGCGAATCTGCCAAAAAGGATACTGAAAAATCTCTCAAAGAGACTACAGAACAAAGAAGTGAATTAATACATGAAAATTTATGGAAGTTTTTCTTGGAGAAGACCTTCGATAACGCAAAAAAGAAATTTGATAAAATGGAAGAAGATGGGGATATTCCACCAACGGTTGGAAAAGATGCATATGAAAAAATAATCAATAATTCCCCTCATGAATGTGTAATTTGTGGAACTACGATTGAAGAAGGCACTAAACTTTGGGAAAAATTGAAAACAAAAAGTGAGAATACAATAGATAACGCATCATTAAGAGAAATTACACTAGGCAGGAAGAGAATCGACTACATTTTAGCAGATATTGAAAAAGGAAGTGAAGAAAGTTTAAAGAAAAAATGGAAAGAACTCGAGAATAGAATTTCACAATATACTGAAAAAATAAAAGAGCATCATGGAAAAATGAGTGAAATAGATAGATATCTAGATAATGTTGACAAAAATAATATTTCTGAATTAAATAAAGAAAGAACTGATAATGAGGATATGATTAGGGAGTTGACAAAAGAACAAGGTAAGTTTGAAAACACAGAAGAAGGTGCACAAACCAAACTTACAGCAATGGGCCCTAAACTTTCAGCTTTAGAAAAGACGGTGGAAAAAACTGAACATGATCAATCTTTGACGAGTATTTCCAAGGCTTCAAAGGTTTTATGTAAAATGGTTAATGAAGAATTGAGTAATGATTTTAAAAATATAGCTGAGAAAAAAACGTGGGAGTTTTTTAAAACGTTTGCGCCTAGAAAACAAGATTTTGGCGGAGTTAAAGTTATGAATAATTATGTTTTAAGAGCTTTATCTAGAGAAGAAGAAGGTAAATTACCAAAAAATGTTTCAGCAGGACAAGCTCACGCATTAGGATTATCATTTCTTACAGCAGTAAGACAGATTATGAAAATGAATTACTTTATGATTATCGATTCCCCATTACATAATATTTCTCAGCAGGAACGAAATGGATTTGTTGATTTATGCGTGGATGTTGCACCACAGACACAAACAACGCTTTTTGTTACAGATGGCGAATATACATCAATTGTTAAGAAAAAAATAACAGGCGGTGATGTACCATCAGTTAGAGATCACTTGATAAAAAATGGCACACTTTATAGAGAATATATTTTAGATGTTGTTTGTGACAAGTGTGGAGAACTAAGTGACCAGCATACGCCTGTAGCAGATGGTGGGGACCACGAACCAGTCTCAAGAACAAAAATTCGATACGATGATGGGAGTTTTTCATGAGTGACAAATTTGATAGAGGTGCCATTACTGGAAATTGGCCAAAGCATATTTCATATGAAGGAGAGGATACTACTTCGGGTAATAGAATCAAGAACTATTTCTCTAGTGCAATTGGTGCACATAAGAAAAAAGAATCATTTTTTTATGATAAAACTGCATTAGATATTTTTTTGATGGCAATGGCAGTTGGAAAAGATTTAGGAGTAAGAACAAAGTTGAAGAAGAAACAGGCAAATCTACCTACAAAAACACTAAGTGAAAATCAAATTTGGGCTATGATATCAGTAGTGTTATCAGAGGAGAATTCCAACTTGGAAACTTTAGAAGATGGAAATGTAATTTTTACAATATGTGAAGAATATGCTAATGGAGGAATTGAGACGGTTATGGACTGGGATGAATCAGGAGAAACTGGAAATAAATTCAAAAAATTCATTGACAAATTTGAAGAAAAATTAGAATAAATGTTAAACAGCTCTAAAGAAGATATATTAGAAGAAATTTGGTTTGGAACAACATCAGAATCTCAAGATTCATCTTTTAATAAAAATCAAAAAAATAATACAAAAAAACAATCTAATGGAAAAAATAACAATTGTACAACATTTTCCGATTTATGCCAAGAAAGATTAAATCAAGAATTTAATGGTGAAGAAACAGTAAATATTTTTAGTTTCATTGAAAAAATTGATCAATGTTATTGCATTAATAAATTAACTAATGCAAAAAATTTTGTTAATGATTTTCTTTATGGTTTGCATAGAAATGAATTAATTGAAAAATATTTAATTTTAGATACCTATAAAGTTACAAAAATTATTAATGCACTTGGATTAAAAACAACACGCTATAAAGGCTCTCAAGAAAAATCACTAGAAAAAAATTTAACAGATGAAAAGAGAGCAAAAATATATGAATTAATCAATAAATATTCCATTACATTTAATCATGAATTAAATTTACTTTATACAATTAGTTGGGCAAGACTTCACATTATTGCACATTTAATTTTAAAAAAATCAATTAAAGTTAATTTAAATAAACAAGGAATAGTCGAAGAAGCAATTTTAGCATGTGAAGGGAAAACTTGGAATACTGAAGAGGAAAAAAATGAGATTTTAAAATCATTAGAAAAATTGAATATAAGACCTATTGATGAATTAATTGAAAAACAAATCATCTTTAAGAAAGAACTGGATAATAATGAAGTTGAATTAACAATTAATGATGAAATGTTACAATTTGAAGAATTTATTTTGAAAAAATTGGAAGATTCTCAAGGCGTTACACTGTATGGTCGAATTGTTACTGAGTTGTTAGAAGAAAATCCACTCTGTCAATATGCACCATTGTCAAATATTTGGGATGAGACATTTATAGAATTAGAAAAAAGTGGAAAGATTGAAAGAAAGGTTGCATATTACAAGTATCGTCCATACCAAGATCAAATTTTACTTGTAAAAACACAAAAAGAGAAGATTGAAAGAACTATAGAAGCAAAAAAGGAACAACCACCAAAAAAGAAATTCTTTGGAAGAAAAATTGATCCTGCAACATTTTTGAATGAATTAGAAATGTTAGAAAAAGGTGGAATAGATGATGAAGATGATCAAGTTACACGAATAGCAGGCATGGTTTTATCAAATTCTAACATGTTGAAGGCTGAATCTGAAATTTTACCATCATTTGATTTTGCAATGGATATTAGACATTACAAATTTACAGATGAGCAAGAAGCAGTAATGAAACAAACTGGAATTGAGATATTCAAATTTATCATCCATGCCAAAGTAATGATAAATGAGGGAATTTCATTAATTTCAGAAACTATTGATAAAATTAAACAAGAATTACCTTCAGATGAACAAGGAATTATAATTACAAATCTACCTTCTAATTCCCCAGAATTAATAGAACTAAAAGAGAAACTACCAGAAGACAAATCAATTCAGATTATCGATAGAGAGCAATTTAGATTATGGACTAGAATTACACCAGTAATTCCTGCAAGAAAAAATTCAATTTGTAGAGTTCGTTATGGTGATAATTTTGGAAAAATTGTTCAAATTACATCAGTTAATTATGAAACAGGTATGGCTACATTTGAAATATTTCCAGAGATGAATGACGGATCTGACTACATTGGAGGATTAGAAGAAATTATCCAGGATATATCAGATCCAGATGAACAGAATATGAGCATGGAAAATTATAAAGAAATTTTATTAACATTAGCAGATCTTACGTCACAAGAAAAATTCAATACTGCAATGTCATTAAAAATAAAAGAAATTGCTGTACTAAATAAAGAAAGAAAAAGTACACTCCAACCAATCTATGAAAAGGAATTTGTTTTTGAAAATTCAAAAAAACAAGATGAAATTACAACCTTAAATGACATCAATAATCCAAAAATTACATATGGTTGTACATGTGACTATTCAAATAAAGAACAGACTTTATTGAAACACTTGTGTGAACACCAAATTGCTTCATTAAATAGAAAATGCCTTGATGAAATGTTGTATGATGAAACTTTTGCTGAAGGAAATATTTTAAGAAAATATTTCAGAAAGATAAAATTTGGTTTTTAAGATATGAATTTTTTTAAGGATTTTTTTAGATCATTAGCAGTTATTTTATCAATAGATGAATCTTCACTTGTTTCTTTTGATTCATTTTTTTCCTGAATAATTTCTTTTGGTTTTAAATCATCTATTTCCTCATCAAGTGATTTATCGATAATTGTAATGCCATTATCGCTTGAAGATTTTGATTTAGTTTCGTCTAATTCTTGAATAAGTCTATCAAATTCTCTTTCATCCTCAGTTTTAGTTTTATTTTTAGGTTCAAACTTCTTAATTTGCTCTTTATATGATTCAATTTTGATATTTACTGGTTTTTTAGGAGAAGATTTTCCACTTAATTCTTTAAGTAAAGCCTCTGCACGTCTTTTTGTTTCTAATGTGTAAGGTTTTGATTTTAATTTTAAAGCTTCATCACAACATTTGATGGCCTCCATACATGATTCCTCTGTTTCAATTTGAATTAAGACTTCGGCTTTACATTTTAAATAATAATGTCTATGTCTAGATGGTTCAAGTTTCATTAATTTTTCATATTCAATTAAAATTTTTGGATAATCATTTACTAGTTGTAAAATTTCAATTTTCTTTCTTATAATATCAGGTATAAATATCATTGATGTATCAACTAATCTCTCATCAATTTTTCTAATCTTACTTTCAGTTTCATCTTCTAGAGATTGAATTAGTTTATCACAGAATTGTAATGCAGAGTCTAAATTTGAGAATTTTTTTAATGAATCTATAACTATGTGAGCCTGAGTAGGTTGTTTACTTTTATCAATAAACTCTAACGTTTGTTTATGATCCTTTAATCTCCACAAGAAAAATTTTGCTTTTTTATCTGCATTTTTATTTTCAGGATCAATTTTTAAAATTTCTAACGAGTTTTGGTATGCAGAATCATAGTCTTTTATTTTGTTATAAACATCACATTTCATATTAAATGCATCAATATTTTTTGTGTCAAGTTGTAGAACTCTATCTAAATGACTAATTGATTTTTTATATTGTCCCAAATGAAAATATGAATTGGCGTTTGCCAATAATTCTAGTACATTATTTTCAATTTCCGAATAAGGCTTGAGAATTTCATCACTGAACTTTCTAGTTTCCATCAAATGTCTAACCTCCCATCTAATTACATCATCATCCATTCCTTCACGTGCGTATGGAATGTACGGGGCATAATAGGCACCTCCAGGTCCTTTGTAGAAATCATTTACAATTTTTGCTTCTTCCCTCTTTCCTGCTTCAACTAATGGATATAATTCGAAAAAAATTGCGATCGGACTAGTTGTTTTTGGTAGTTTTTTAATTATTTCTTCTTTAAAGTTATTTTGAATAGGTTGAATTATTTTAGGTTTTTTGGGTTTAGTTTTTGATTTCTTTTGTTTCTCTAATTGTACATGTATTTCGTCTAATTCATTTTTAATTTCTTTTTTATCTTCATATGTAATATCATTACCTGGTTTTTTTGGAACATATTCTTGTCTTTCAATAATCTTTTTTGATTTATTTCCCATCTTTTTCTTTACAATTATCAAAATTATGAGGAAAATCACAACTAAAGCAACGATTCCACCAGTGAGATCTGATTCTTCTTGTACTTGTTCAGTTTGCACTGGTTCTTGTTGAACTATAGGTGGTGGTGTAACTACAGGAGATTCAGATGTAACTACAGGGGGTGTAACTACAGGGGGTTCAGATGTAACTACAGGGGGTGTAACTACAGGGGGTTCAGATGTAACTACAGGGGGTGTAACTACAGGGGGTTCAGATGTAACTACAGGGGGTGTAACTACAGGTGACGATGTTAATCGAATTGAATTTATCATTTTTTCAACAACAGGTTTTACTAGATGTTTATCATCAGGTAAAATTTCAGCATAACTAAAAAATATTTTTCCAT